>Ga0228711_1001206_pt1 | contig 37194 bp, 16 predicted proteins | sample MedpolnodulmetaG_2_FD_177996 | JGI IMG/M metagenome (GOLD analysis project Ga0228711, IMG submission 177996) | Root nodule microbial communities from Medicago polymorpha collected in Santa Monica, California, United States - brown nodules | ecosystem: Host-associated > Plants > Roots > Nodule... | reverse complement strand
ACTCGCCTCCCAAGTAGAAACGCTCGCCATGGCGAGTAGTGGTTTCTTCACCAGTGGGTTTGTGCCACGTCAGCTCTGAGGGTTAGACCGCCTTACTCGCCTCGCAAGTAAACTTACTCGCCATGGCCAGTAAACTGGTAATTCTGCCTATTTTGTTCCTTTGATCTTCGAAAAGTTGTCATTTGCATTTCTTCATGTTTTCTTGCTTCTAGAGTGACCAGGCGTGTATTTTCCTACAAAGAGTTGGCGTTAGATGTGAAAAGCATAATTGAATGATTCTTCAGTATTTATGAGCTTTTCACAGGATAGCTTGCAAACCAAGTAATCAAAGTGCCTAAAATATACAGTCTATTTAACTCCTTTTTGACACTTGTCAACTATAAATACAAAATATTTTTTTATAAATACAATATAAAAATATACCGACTTATATTGATAAGGACATCACATTATATATGTAGGAACTGAGGTTCGAACTCCGGATTCGCCACTTGTTCCCACTAAAATATTTGGAAAAAAAAATATTGATCTAAGTAAAATACATTTTTAAGTATTATATTATTTTATAAAAATACTATAACATATTTTTAAGTAGAATACAAGTCTCAAATTGTTCAAAATAATACACGAATATCCAACATAATTAACACAAACTAATAAAATGTGAGGTCCTGTGAGCATAGCTCAATTGGTAGGACAATGCATTATTATATGCAGGGGTCGGGGTTCGAACCTTGGACATCCCACTTATTCACCTTATAAGGTGAATTCTAGCCACTAGGCTACCTGACAAAAAAAAAAGTGAGGAAGTTGTGAAGTGAAACATGAAACAATTTAAAATTGTGAAATTAATACATAGAGATGCATTTTTTTTATACTAAGATTATTATTGTTGTTGTTATTATTATTGGCATTTTTTGTTCTGCTTAGTAGTCTCATTATTGTAAGTTCCATTTTCCTATCATGTAAATTGGTTATATTAATGTATAATCTTTAACATATATAACTAGATTGAATATAATAGAAGAGATAGAACTCGATGAAGTGTGGGAGGTTCTCGATGTGTTGTTTGTGAGAGTGAGTGAGGCTTCATAAATTTTAGTAGAACTTTTTTTTTTAGAAGGAATAAGTAGAACTTTTAGTTATGCAGGTCAAACGTGTTACCCATGATCCATATAGGCTAGCTTTAATGTGAAGCAGAATTTTATGGATAGGGCTAAAAAACCTTGAAAAAGTATGAGCCGAAATTTTAAGGCCTAAGTCCTACATTTTTTCAGGCTTCACGGACCGGTTCATATGGGCTAGCCAACTTCACAACTCTAGTTGAAGCGAGGCACCAACCTTACATCAAACAGAAAATTGGTCTTGTTTGGTTCCATGAATCTCATAACTTTCAAGATTCTTCAAAGCGACACCTTTGGTGCTATTGCTTGCGTTTGGCGCTATTGCTTGTGTCGACAATTTTTATTGGCCAATTATCCTGGTACCAAGAAAGTTTTCACCGATGCTTACCTCCCAAACACCATGACTCATCACACGGGCCTTTGTTAAGCCATTGCCTATCAGTTTCCTCATGATCTAGAATATTTGGCGGCTTACATACTTGGCAGACCGGCCCATATGGGCTAGCCAACTAGACAGATCTAGTTGAAAATGAGGCATCAATCTTACATTGGTCTTGTTTGGTTCCGTGAATCTCTTAACTTTCAAGATTCTTCAAAGCCACACCTTTGGCGTTATTTCTTATATCGACGATTTTTATTGGCCAATTATCCTGATACCAGGAAAGTATTTTCACAGTTGTTTACCTCCCAAACACCATGACTCATCATATGGGCCTTTGTCAAGCCATTCACTATCTGGTTTCTCATGATCTAGAATATTTGGCGGCTTGACCAGAGGCCTCTTCTTCGCAACTCTTTGTCAGTATTCAAGAAAGAAACACTAAGGCTTTGTTTGCGAGTTTGCAGGGGAAGGGAAGGGAAGGCTTGGCAAAAAAGGAATGAGCAAGTGGAAGAAATAGAGAAAAATGGAAGGGGAGGGCTTTGGGGGATTAACTTTTCTTCATAATACTAAACCCTCCTCATTTGGGGGAACTAAAAAATTTGTATTGGATGAGGGTTTTGGCGGGTTTTGGAGGGTTTATATGAATTCTTCAAATTTAACTTATGTTGTTATATTATTTTTAAAATTAAAAATCTAGTAATCATATGCATTAATTTATTATTCTCTAAAAAAACTACTCTTTTAAAATTTTTAAAAAGATTTCTCCATTTTCCTTCATATTTTCCACCCATCAAAGTCTTCCCTTCCCCTCCCCTCCAAACTCGCAAACAAAGTCTAAGATTAACAAATAGAGTGTCAAAATGTTTACCTACTTTGTGGAGAGAATTTTACTCTTCTTATAATTTAGACTTGGACAACCAAGATTAACACTTCTATTAGGAAGGAGTTTCTGCATGGTTCCATTGAAACCATATTATTTTATGAACGTATTCATTTCTCTTTAATTTTGATTTTCCCTGACTTAACTATTGTCTTTATTTTTCTTGTGACAACAATTTCATTGCCCCAGCCTCTCCTGATTCCTCCCAACATCAATGCAAAGGCCGCTGACAAGACACTAAAAAGTTTTGACAACTTTAAAAGGATGTTGAAGTCCTACGAACCCATCCAAAATACAAGAAGAAAAGGTTGAAAGGTGGCTTGCTGGTCTGCACCTCACCTCCCCGTTAGGGCGGATATTGTCATTCATTCTTTCGACGAGGACATCATAAAAAAATGGGGATACTGCAAAACCGGATTGGTTCTAGAACAAATCCTTTACATTTATGTTTTGATGATAACATAGCATGATAAAAATTTATCAACTAACTGTTTGCTGGAGTGTGCAGGTCGGTCGAGTCCGATAAACTCTAATTAACTAGTGCACCTAGAAGCATCAGGATGCATCTAAACATCAGGAATCAACAAGGCATCTTTTTGTGTCTGGTGGATCAGAATTTGTCTTGTGCATGCATCTGGTCAAAGGAATGACGTTCAGGAGCAATGAAGTACATCCAATCAACTAAAACATCGAGATTAAGTCATATTCATTGAGTATCCAATAACTTCATACACCATGAGATGGTTCTTATAAACATATCCATGGAAGAGAGCATAGATAATATGTAGTTAAAGAAAAAGGCTTGTTCTCCAATAAAATGACATATTTAGAAAAATACGAGAACAAATCTAGATTCAAAATGCTTATCCTTTCAATGTGAGAGTTGTAAGATGTTATTTAAATGAGGGATGCTATTAACAGCGAAAATTTTTATCTAGAATTTGTCCCGAATAAACTCCAACCGCTGGATCTTGTGATTAGTGGATAATAAAGGGGTGGTGGAAGTAAACATGGAGGTATGCTGCAATTAATATGTGCGGTCGTGAATTTCTCGTGAATTTCTTGTCGCGTTAAGTAGCATTAATGTATTTAAATCAACCGAGTTATATTTATGCATTGATATTTGTGCAATTGAATTCCTAGTATTATTCAGCTATCACTTGTTCTTAATGTTTTTTTATATGCGTACAAATATATAAATTGATTCATGTGTTGAATGATCGAGTCTTCCATTTTCTTACTTTAATCACCAAAGTTGAGTTCTTATGTTTAATCGCCATTGTGAGTGTTTGTTTACAAATATATAAATTGATTCATGTGCCGAATGATTGAGCTCTTAATGATCGATTCTTTCATTTTCTTACTTTAATCACCAAAGCTGAGTCCACCATGGTCTGTGCAAGGCCTTACCTGAAAAGGATTTTCAAAGGCATGCACTGAAGGTTCTTCATTGCGATCATCACTATATAGGTAAACAAAAACACACACACCGACGTTTCATTTTTGTTTAGTCTTCTTTAAATTTTTCTTACTTTAATTTTCTATTTTGCAGCTTTTGCGTCGCTTCAACATCCATCATTGCAGTTAGTAGGAGTGACAATGTCAAGTTTTAAATGTGACCTTTGCGGTGCATGATTTTCATCTTCACAACGTTATAGTACCATGTTATCTCCAAACATTAACTAGGTTTTATACAGGAATGAAGTGCACAAGCTCAACACCTAAATGCACAACGCCAACCGAAAAATCATCTGAATCACCTCCCAAATCAGCAATATCAGCCTCCAAATGCACACCGTCAACCACTAAATTATCATCCTTGACGACCAATTGCTCATCATCAACCTTCAGATGCAGCACCTCCACAAGTGCAACCATGGATCCAAAATGATCAATATCAATACCCAAATGAAGCGCGACCACAAGTGCAAAAATTTGACTTGAACTAGCCTCCTAACGTCCAATCTTTTGACTTGAACCAGCCTCCTAATGTTTCACCTTGATGGTCCTGCTACGTCAAAATAATGATTAGATGCATACAGTGGAGAAATAAGCTGTTTTATTAGTATCTAGAAATTAATATATTACATCTATTATATTTTTGGGGAGTTTAGAGATTTATCTATTTAAAGTAGGTATTAAGGTTTAGTTATCAATTACTACTACGCATTCGGTTGGATGTAGCTTCTACAAAATCACGGTGGGTCGCCATGATTCTGCATACCCATCGTGATACTAAACATACAGTTAGTAGTAGTATATTTATTGTATCATGCTTATTGTAGGAACAAACAATGTAACTTCTTGATTATGCATCTAATCTAATTTGTAATGTTGGACAACTCGTTAATACATCTTTATATATAGTTTTGGAGACGTGCTTGCTAATGTTGCGCGTACACATGTTTATGTTTATATTACCGTTTTTAAGTTGGCTGGCTGCGATTCTTTTTCCATTGTTTTACCCTTTGTATTTGTTTGTGTAAGTAAATTTTAAATATATTGATTGATTTGAATGAGTAATCTTGTTTTAGTCCTTGATGGTTTAAACATAACTGAAAAACAAGAAACCATGCTCTTTTAATTTTCAGTTTTAGTTGTTGGTTGATTTCTCCACTTATGGAAGAATCTGTATATACTGCTCCAACATCTGTGAAAGTGATTAGGAATAAGCAAACTGGTTTATCAGGACGCTGTTTTTTTATTGAGTTTAATACTCGTGTTACTGCTGAGAGCGTGCTTCAGACATACAATGGAACCATTAACTGGGGACCTTTCACTGTCAGGGAGAGATTATCCCGGCAAGATGTTGGACCTGTTCATACATTTAGAGTTCGTTATAAACCGATAAAGGGTGCGAAATTTGTGATTGACAAGACCACCGTCAGGTCTAAGGGTTACGTTTGTGTGATTTGCAGATGAAGGTAAAGTGATGAACAGATGAGAGCTATGTCTGAGAGGATTGGACCAGCCACAAATAAAAACCCTGCTGCCACCACTCAGCCGAAAGGTTTGTCTCTTATATGTGATGTGTATGAATGCTCTGCTGCATAATGGAAAATTTAGGTGTCTTGCTTCAGTTGTGTTACAAATCTGTGTGATGTTGGTTGATTGGATTCAATGCCTTGTGTCACAAATTATCTTTTGTAGTGTATGCAGGAATGCTGCTGTTTAAGTTATGATTAATTTGTAGTGTGTTGGAAGATTTTCCGTTCACTGTTGTTTCTTCCTGCAATTTCCCTTCTAAAAATTTGGGTAAAATAAATTATTGCATATGTAGTGATAAAATCTTATATAACTCTTGTTGTCTAAAGAAGGGTGTCAACTGTCAAGAGCCTCTGTCATCTCAGATGATTTCAGCTGAAATGGTTACCATTTTAGTTCATGTCCTTGCTTAGGTCAGGTATATGTTTATGATTGCCTATTATATTTTTGCCGCATTTTCTTTTCCGTCTACATTTTCAAGGTCTTTTCAAATTGGGAATCGAAAATCAATTTGTAAGACTCACGTGTGCAAAGAAAAAATTCTACATGTATCATACAAATGACACAATGGTGTTTGATCACTTTGATGTAGTGATTTATATAAGGATTAACCAATCAACATAATGTTAGATACATGTCTCAAATTAAACTGTTAGCAGAGTAATGGTATATCCAACTAAGGTATATGCCAACAATTGACTAATTCGATTTTTCTGGAGTTAGATCGTGATTGACTGCGTCGAGCCCGTGTATCACTTTGTGGATATAACGTACATCCAAGAGAAAGTATTTAGAGATGAGTCTTGCTTCAAGGCCTACAATTTGTTTCAAGCTTCTATCATCGCTTTTAGTTAGACCCTCCCAATCCTAAATATTATTGCTAATGGATCACTCGCAAGTAAATAATTGGTTTCGCAAGTGTTGTGAGATACTACAACAGTTTCTTCAGCATGGAAAATGCTGCTTGGTCCTCCTGCATAATTGATTTACATGAAGAGGAAGCCATCGGCCGATTATTGGCACTTCAATGGTTGAATAATTGAGAACCTAACAATGTAATTTTTGAGCTTGACAGTAAAATAGTGGTTGATTGTATCCATAATAATAAAATTGATGTATCTGAATTTAGCCTGACTATCTTAGATAAACCAGAAGAAAATTCCATGCCTACCAAATTCACTTCTCCCATATTTCATTTGTTACTGCACTTTATGCATATCAAAAGTGTTATACTTGCCATGTCCTAGCATTTTCCATTCATACACCTTCTGGTTTTCTATACCAATTTACAAGTCCCTATTACTAATCTCCATTCCATTCCTTCATCAGAAACCACAATCCCTTAAAATAAAGAAGCAAAAGATATCATTATAATTTTCCAATCATCTCAGAAATTTGTATTGTTTTTGCAACCCAACTACTTATCTCCAGACTTTGTCTTGTCCATGATAAAACTGTATAGTTGGGAAGCATTTCCGAACATCATCTGCATCATAGTTACATATTCAATGCATACTTTATATTAGTATCCTAAGACAGTAAGACTGCCAAAGCACCCATGATATATATATTAGAAGTGACTTTTATATAAGTGTACTTCAGGACTGAAAATTGCGTCTTTATCCAGAAATATACTTCCGAAGTATACGTGGGGTGAAAAAAAGAAGCTCTCTTGTTTGTTTGTTTGCAGTTAAAGACTTTTATGGCAAACAAAATAACAAAGGACTACATAAAAGACAACAAAAACCAGAAATGAAACAAAACGGCCACAACTGACATTATTGAGATACAGTATGTATACAATTGCTTAAAAGAGAGGAAAAAAAATCAAATCTTAGCAAGAGAAAATGAAAATGATCAGAACAAAAGCTACCAATTCAGAGAGCTTGACTAGCACAAATCCATGCACTAGAACCAAGAACTCCTGAAAGTATCCAGAAACTTATATATTCACATCAGTGTTGTTTAATAGCGGCTGTAGCATACCAGAATTCAAACAAATCGCCCGTGTTCCATGATACACTGTTTAGTACAAAGTATTTTCAAATAGTGGCTACAACGGTACAATAGCATGTTGAGTGGCTGAATTTGAACAAACAACCATTTTCCGTGATCCGCGATTGACAACTCAAGCTGACAATTTGTATATTCAAATAGAAAGATTATCCCTAGTTTGGAACTAGCTTTTTTTTATTGGGATTCTAATCAGCTTATATAAACCAAATTTAAACTAAATAATCCTATTCTAACCAAGAGCTCCAGTGGTTAATGAGCTCCCCCAAAACGAATCGTCCCAAAGAACCCGAGTTCCATTCTTGGGTGAAGCAATTCTTTGCTACACTTACTTACCTTCACTACTAGAAAATATACATTTCACAACAGAGTTTTCACATCAATGGACAAAATAACTGAGGGGAAAGATAACAGCGGCATTTTTAAAGTTTTAGTGAAGTTTGATTTATCTTTCACATATATATTTGTATCATAACAACAGCCTTTAAAACCAAAAATTGATCGAAAACTCTTCGCATGCACCTTATCTTCACTGTTCCATTGAGATTTTTTTTACTCCATTCTTAAAAAGAGCACTTCGGTTGTTTCATGTATGGTTGTTAAGAAAATCAAACCGAACCACACAGAAAAACTCGAATCATGACTAGCAGTTTGTGATTCAGTTGAGTTCGTAAACTATCAATATGGTTTAGTCCGGTTTTTTGGTTTTTTTAAAATAGTTCTAATATTTGATTTGGTTTGGGTTTTGATTTGTTTCAACAATCCTAGTTATCAGTTTGGTAAAGGTAGTTTTGATTGGGGAACCACAAAATTGATGCACCAAACCTCTATAATGATTCAGTTCGGGATGAACAATTAACGATTCAATTTTATGATATCTTCTTTTTTATTTATTTTTGTGAAATAATATCAAACGATAATCATAATATAAGCCATAATTTTCTCTCTTCCTTCCTTAGTTTTCTAAAACTCTAACTTAACATACTTCATTTCTATTGTATTCCCAAATCTATAATTGTAAATCATGAAAGTGAAAATTAAAATCCCATTACAGTCAATCTTATAAAGCCACATTAAGGTTCTATTAGCAGAATAAATTGGAGTCTTAACCGTCATGCAATCCTTTGTTTAATCACAACATAGAGTTTCGTAATCATAATCATAAGAAATAGACAGTCAAGTAAAATTAGTTTGCTCCTAAAAGCATGTTATTCAAAGTTAAAACAATGTATCTTATCTTTTGCATTGACTTAAGAATATAAACTAAATTCTACGAGAAACTTAAATTTGATATACAAATTTTAAAACATAATTCAGTTTTCTTTAAATATTTTAGTCCAAGACAATCAAGGAAAATCAAGATCACCCCAGTTCAAATATATTTAACTACAAAAAAAATGGACATCACCTAGGTTAATGTTCACCAATAATCATGGCAGGAGCATTTCCCATTTTTTATAAGGTGGAACCTTTTATTACCATCTCGGAGGATAAGTTCTCTTCCCACAAGCTCAGAAATAATCTTCAGTGCAGTATGACAATCAGGGCAAACACGGTAATTATTGATTACTCTAATGGTAGAACGAGCAGGACTGTTAAGGAGACCATAAGCAACAGCAAGTCTCTCACCGTGGGCATGGAGAATATCTTCTTTCCCTTCCTGGTCAATTTTACGGAACATATATTTCGTCTCTGCAATATAGCCAGCTTCTTTCATTTGCATTTTCAAACCTCTAAGCAAAGCATAGATCTTATCATTTTCTGGATGGGACGTATCTCCTGTTCGAAATTCCTGGATTAGTTGCCGAAATCCTAGAAGATTTCTTCTTGCTAAGTTGCTCTGAACTACTGAAGTTTCTCCGAGTAAAAGGCCAGCTTTAGCTTTCTCATTCAAACGAGAAGGATCGAACTTCATAACTAGTTCAGCACAATGATCCCCCAACTCAATGTTTCCATGAACTCTGCAACTATTCATCAAAGTCTCCCATACCTCTACACTTGGTTCCATTGGCATCTTTTCAATGAACTCCATGGCTTCATCAAGATGCCCAATACAACCAAATATTTCTACTAGACTGACATAATGGGCCATAGTTGGTACAATGCCATAGTCCTTGCTCATCGATTCAAAGTGCAGCATTCCCTCACTAATATCTCCCAATATACTACATGCACCAAAAACCCCAATAAACATTTGGCCATCAGGTTTTAGTCCCATGTTTTTAAATTGAGTAAATATATCAATTGAATCTTCTGCAAACCCATTCTTAGTGAGTTGCGTTATCATAGTACGCCAAGTAGTCAAATCGCGCTCAGGCATGCTCTTGAACACGTTGATTGCATCATCTAGAGAACCACATTCAAAATACATCTCCAATACTCTATTGTTTGTGCTAACCGTAACCGTAAGAGGATGCAAATGTTGCAAAGCATGTTTGTGTACAACTCTTAGCCTTCCCACAAATGTGCATTAATTGCAAAAAACGCTGTAAATCCACATGAATATGAAGCTTTTCCAACACTTGCAAAACTTCAACTGCTTCCTTCACTTTACCATCCCTGCAAAAACTATCTCGTTCCTTAAGTGTGCTTATGTATGACCTACCAAAACTAGCATGTTTATCCTGATAAGATCCACTAGCCCTTTGGTTATACAACCCAGCAAGATTTTGTTGATAATTCGAAGAATCATCTGCTTGATAACGACCAGCAATTCTGATATCAGTGGGACATATAAGCAGATTAACACAAACACACTAACATGGAGAGAACAGAGGAGAGACTTTGTATTTTGAACTCTTATATTTCATTCATGAAAACTTGATACATTACACAATGACTACATGCCTTTATATAGGCTTTGGAAATAACTATTCTTCTATGCTAAGTAATTGGATAAGACGGTGATGTGTTTTGGCTAGGCGGTGTAGCACTTAGATATTTCTACTTCTTAATGGTTAAGCAAAGACATAGGTGGTGCTAATCCATAATACAATGGTGGTGCTGCTATTATGACTAATTAAAGTATTACTTAATTATTAAGCCAATGCATATCCCTTAACTATTGGTGGTGATATATTTTCTTAGTGACCAAGTATTAGAGTTCAAGTTTCTTCTCAAGCCTCCTAGAGTTTGCTTGATTTAATTTCTAACAAATTCGGGAACACCGCCTTTCAGCAGCAGTGCAAATAGTCCTTGACGTATTGCAGCATTTGATATGGTTCGCAACGTGGCGGGAACAACATCCATTGCACAACCTCAAAAGAGAACTAACAGTAACTAGAGAAGCTTGTTTAGAAACATCATGAATGACTTATCATAATCTGAGAAAAGACAAATTCAAAGAATAAAGTCGGTGCATTTTGTCAATTAAAACAACAGATTTCGGCACAACTCAATGTAATGAGTCAACTTATAAACCTAAATCCCATTTTAATAATCACTTAAAAACGTTACTAGCATATAGTACCATAAAAGAACTGGTTAACATCCATTATGACTGAAAACTTGTGAAACAGTACAAAGAACAAAATAGATTATTGTGAATTTCAACCCTAAGGCTCCAACTCTACCAATTGCTTTCTTTATATAACTACTGAGTCTGGTTTTTTTTTCTTTCTGAAAACTAGTTATTATTGTATGTTGAAATAATTATTTTTAATAATGAAATAGAGTAACTATTAAATGAAAAAGGTTTTGCCCATATACACTTATTTAGAAGAAAAGAAAATAACTTCAAATCATTTTTTTTACTGAGAAAATGACTTCATTTAGACAAAGTAATATTGTGTATAAGCAGGAGAATGTACATACATACTCAACACTATGTGTCGCGTCATTTTTCGGAGACCATAGCTATTTAATTAACATTTGACTCACTAATTTTATTTCACGACTGAACTTTTAAATTTTTTAAGAAAAGGGGAAAAAAAGTTCAAATTACCCGTATTTTGAAAAGATTTAGGGTTTGGGGTTAGTTATATCTAGGGAAGGTGTTTTTTTTTAAAGAAATATTTAGGGAAGGTGTTAACACTTTAAATATCCATAATATTATATGGGAACCTTTTGATTTTATTCATTTTTTGTGTTATAACTTACTTGCTTTCAAAGAAAAGAAAAATAGAATTGAATGGTGAGTTAAAAAGAAAAAGAAAAAGAAAATTGATTTTAGTTGATTTGGAAGGACAAGTCCTTTGCCTACGTATCCGTGAGAGATCAAAACCTCATAGTTCGGGGTAAAAATTACCGTTTGATTTGTTTTGTGTTTTTTATTAGTTTTGAAAAAGTATTAAAATAAAAGTCAAGTGGCAAAATAAGAATTTGTTTGTGTTTTTTAATATTAAAAGAAAATTACTTAAAAATAGGATTAAATTGATTGAAATTTGATTAAGAAAATAAAAATAAAAGGGAATCACTTAATTGAAAATCAAGGTTTATTACGAAAATGATTTTTGTGAATTTTGGTTATTTGCATGTTTTTGTTGTTTTTCAAATAACAATTAAACCTAAAACTAAAACTACCATAGCAATAAAATAAAACGTAAGAAATTCGTAGTGACGTTGGATCACTACAAAATCTTTTAATCTAAACTAATATTTTTTGCATTTTTTGATATATAAAAGCTAAATAAATTATAAAGTAAAGACATGCATATTTTTGTGATTTGTGATATTATAAACTCCTAAAATGCATGATTAAAATAAATTACGAAAATAAATAAATAAAAAAAAGGGACCCAAAAGTGAAACAAAATGGGATATTTTAAAATATCTTGAAATCGAAAGGGACAGAAAGGAGTAGAAAAAGAAGAAAAGACTCGTCAACACAAGTCCAAAAAGGGAGAAGAGAGGAAAAGCACATGAAGCATGATCAACTGTGAATTTCGGTGTGTAGGATGCACTGTGTGAGCTCTCTATTTATAGAGAAAATTCACAACTAATAAGTGAGAAACTTTGGGAACAAGTAATTCACATATTAGATCTAGTACAAAAATGTCTCAATTGAGTATCAAAATATATTATAGAATACAAAAATATATTATTCAGGACATAAATCTGTTATTCAGTATCAAAATATATTTCAGATCAAATACTAAAATATATTAGATTGCCTACCAAAATATTTCAGATTGTTTTCCAAAATATTCTAGATTGCGTTCTAAAATATTTTAGCAAGACTTGAGGACAAAGAAAACACTTTTTAATAATGATCAAATTAAATATTTAATTTATCTTTTCTAAATAAAAAATTTCTAGTGCTTACTTCGTTCGTACAATTATGTACCCTCATTAATTAAAGATACACCCCCACTATATAATCTTGGGGTATGACACTATGCAATTAATTAACATAAAATCGGATTAATGTGTAAATTAGTTAGAGTGAGAGGAAAATAACTTAGTAGAATGTACCGCCCTAGTCCAGAATAGAAATGTGAGTTTGAATAATATGATGGTTCTTAATTGTTTCTTAATTGTTGTTCATAGTCGCCCGTCCACATGTGAGGGATTTGTTCAAACCTTCACCTTAGGAGTTGCCAACAATTTGTTTATTTTATATGATATGAACAATATACAACTAGTGTTGTCAATTGCATATCGTGGAAAATAGTGGTTTGTTCAAAATCATCTATGCTATAGTTATATTTTGTGGTCCTAGCCACAATTTGTATTAGATAGCGTATTGTGTAACAATAACAATTTGTTCAAAATTTGTTACACAAGTAGATAGATAGATACATATAATAATTTGTACCAACGTGACGGTATAGGGACTAAATTGAAGATGTATTCATAACTATTAACAGATGTGGCACGCACATGTCTATGTTCAAAATATAACATAAAATAGAATAAAGAAGAAGGAAAACCTGGACGGCTATCACTGTTTCTTCCGGCGGCGTTTTGTTTTTGATTATGTTTATTTGTCGTTTGTGGATAATAAATTGTTTGGGTTTGGAGAATTATAATACAATTTTTTTGAATATATATGACAATTATAAACAAATTTGTCTGTTTTTCTCGGTTATAATTGCTATTTTTTCTTCAAAAAAGAATTGTTATTTTTTGAATATATGACAATTATAATACAAATTTAGACTTCTTACCCTGGAAAAAAAATTAATTCCAACTTATATTGTTTCTATTTTAATGGTATTGTTCCTATGAAATAGTGACAGTGTTTTCACCGTTAGTTATTTTGTATTAATTTAACTTGGTTATACTACCTCTGTCCCTAATTATAGGACTCTTTTGAAAAAATAACGGAAATTAAGAAAGTGGATATTTGTATTAAAGTTGTTTATAATCACTATTGTTTTTACAATTTTATCCTTAAGAGAGAGTTAGTTTATGTTTTCCATATGTTATTTATTGTTGATTGAAGAAAAAGATGTATAATAGGGACATGTATGTAAATAAATAATTAATGTAGTTGGAAATAGCAAATGAGTTTTATAAAAAGGGACAAAAAAATTCTCAAAAGGATCTTATAATTAGAGACGGAGGTAGTAATAATTATTGTTAAAAAAAAGCACCATTAGTTTTCTCTAGTACAACTAACAGAAAGTATCTAAACTCTTCTGATCCCAATAAGAGTTGCCTCTTAGAAGCCTTCTCATCTTTCACTCAATATGTGAGATAGACACATGCTAGAAAATGGCAAAAACATCTACACTCGTAGATGTTGAATATTTTGGATTTACTTTAATTAATTATTAAAATATAAATGTATTATATAGTATTAAATATTTAATGTTATTGTACTTGATATTTATATTGGACTTATTATGAACGGACCGTGATGGGTTGGACCGTTCTGATTAGCCATGCTGAAAACAGAAAGAACGCTTAATCAGTAAGGCGGCAGAAACTCTCTCAAAACCTAATTCTCTGAAGTCACTTTCAAGTCTCATGGATTCTTCAACTATTCAAGGTACACGGATATGATTGTCAGTTAATACTGTTTAATAATATGTTCTATTTTATATCTATGATTTTGGTATGCTTGTTAAAACCCTTTAAGTAGATACTTGCAGGAATTGCACTCCACTAGGTGGATGCCTCACAAATACACACATATATAGCCGGACTTCACTTAGTGGGAAAATGTCTAGTTGTTATTGTAAATATGTACAATATTTTAGTATGATATTTCTATAAATAACAACAACGGCATACGTATGTGTTTTACATTGTTAAAAATAAAGGGAGTAATAGTTATTATCAAGAGAAAATAGGAAATATTGAAAATCTTGTCTGCTTCCTCTAATTGAATCCATTCCTTATTCCTCCTACCTTACTTGCAGTGCTGCAAAATTAGGATGGGAGATGCTGAAAATAGAGAATTTTCAGCAGGATTATAATGATCTTAGTTCTATATTTTTTACACTGCTGTAAAACTTTTATGCTGCTGAGCAAATCAATTTCACCGTGAACTTTTGGAGTCTATGGAAGGCGAGAAATGAAATGTTGTGGAGTAATAAGTCGGAGGCTGCAAGTTGCATACTTTAGACAGATCTCGTGTGGTTCATGTGGAATGGATCCAGGCAAAAAATCGGGCAGCATCCCATTGTTCAAACTATTGGTTTCGCAAGTGTCATTTGAGAATATAACAGTTTGTTCAGCATAGCAAATTTTGCTTGGTCCTCCTGCATAATGGATGTACGAGAGGGAAGCTACCGGACTGTTATTGGCACTTTAATGGTTGAATGATTGGGAAGTTGACAGTGTAATTTTTGAGATTGACAGTAAAATAGTGGTCGATTTCCTGTACATAGTTATTGGCATTACTATATCAGATAAACTAGAAGCAAACATAATGCCACCCAGATTCACTTCTCCCGTATTTCATTTGTTACTGCACTTTATGCATGTCCAAAGTGCTATTATACCTTCAATGCCCTAGCATTTTCCATCCATACAACTCATGGTCATGCCTAATGTATGTTTTATTTTGATTCGAATGATCTTTAGCAATTTCCTAGTGTGTTGAAGCTCGTGTGTTGTCAAGATTTTTGTACATTGAAGCATATCTAGTACGCGCTTCGAGAATGGGAGGCGGCGAGGGTAGCAGAGCATGTACAATAACAGATGTAAAATGGATACATATCACATGAAGAGTGAATTTGTACATACATCATGTAACAAAACAGACAACATATCTATGTGGGGAAGGTCATAACCTTAAACACCAGCACTCACTGGGAGTACAATATATTTGTAAACATTATGTACAATAATAGGAGTAAAAATGGATACATATCACATGAAGAGTGAATTTATACACATACCATTTATCACAACACACAAACATTTTATACATAGGTAGGGAAGGTCATAACTTTCAATACCATACACCCAATGGTATTGCTATGTAATATAGTATAAACGAGTAGTCTACCAATTTCGTCCATTAACTTGCACCCTCTTTCGCATTTCATCCCTCAAATAAATAAATAAAAACCAGTTCCCTTAAACGTATTTCATGTCCATTTTATTAATCCCTAATGTGACAAAACATTAAGGGTTACTTATCATCTTCATTTACTTGAGGAACAGAGTACGAGGGAGGGTGAAAGTTCAAGAACAAAATTAATGGTTTACTCTATAAATATAGTTACAGTCATAACTTTCCAGACAAGAGAACTAGGCAAATTCGCGATCAGGAAACAACAATGGAGCCAAGAGACTCCACAGATACAACCCAGCAGTAACCCATTCTGTGCCAATCCGAACCCATACTGATGTCCAACCAACATCTATCAAATCTGAGCTTTCAGATGTGCTGGTCCATCCAGAAAGAAGCATGGCTGAATACATGCTAGCGAGGGCAAATATTAGGTGGAAGAATGAATAGGAATAGCTAACTGGTCGCGCTTCCTTTTCCTCCTTTTTGCCTTTTCCTTCTTCCACTTCTTCAAGAAGAGGTTTGCTCTCCCCTAAATAAACAGATTTCAAAAACTTTTATATTATAGAAATGAAGTATGAACAACACGTTTATATTCGACAAAACTATGAAAGTCGTGGTATATAAAGAGGCGTAGAAGAATTAAACCTAAATACCAACACGTGAATGAAAAGATACGAGATCCTAAAAGAGTCTTGACTAGTACTGTTACCTGCTTTAGGTGAAGATGGTGGTGATAAGAATGTGGTTGAAGATCCAGCACGAAGAGCAGAATACAACACAGACAGCACTGTTGTTAGCATGCCAAGAACGAGTGTACCCGTGCTTACAGCTCTGGACTTGTTGAGACCATTGCACTCATAACCTCGAGGTTCGCTAGAAAGACCCGTGTAGCACACATATGCACAGTAAAGTGATATCACGGATGCAGGCAATAAGCTTCCGTTCACCTGTTTTTGCACTACATTATTACTTATTTTTTTCAATTGTAAAATAAATTAAAAGGAGGCTAAATGGATGGAATTAAGTACCGGATTAACCTTTCAAACATATTGAATTTCAGATCTCCTTATTTTTAATCTTGATCAATAATACTAATAAACAATTCTTAGAAGGCACAATGTATCCATAAAAATAAAAATTAAGACTCTTGGGGACAGATTTGCAATGAAAAAACAACATCATTCTTGTTAAAATTATTAACAGACCCCTCTAAATGCAGCTACTGACAGTTCACCATTTAATCAAGACATTAATCCCTCAATAGCACATCACAAAGTTCACAAATCCATGACTTAAACAATTGAACTTTGTGCAACCAGCTACTGTTTCTGTCATATGGATGTATGAATCGCATATTGGACTATTTTGATGTTTATTTGTAATATATCAGTGATTGCAATGAGTTGTTTCTCTTGTTTGACTTCATAGATAAAAGTTTCTTAATGTTGAAATATATTTTTTGTAATTTTTATTGATCACATATCTCACGATTCACAATAAGATTCAATTCACCTATAAAAATAAACAATAAGATTCACATTTCAAATCTCGAGTTGCTATGCTTAGACCAGACCAAACAAAGACCCAACCCAACAAGTTCTAAATTAATGGGAAAAATCACAAATCAGAAGATAGATCTACAAGTTAACACACAAGAAGAGCATAACATTCAAAAAGAATAGACACATTGACAAATCGCAAGGCTCAAAATTAGTACACTGTGGGTGGTGGGACTAGGTTCTCTTGTTGTTTGAGTTGGATTCAACTTAATAGTTAGATTTGAGCTAAAACAAGCTTAATTCATTTACCTAGATGGCCTATTTGGTTTATTGCAAACGTGCAACAATGGGTTTCTTCGATGGCGGAGCTTGGTGAATTTTATTGAGGGGGGCCATTTTGTATGGAATATATAGTAAATGTTTTCACAAATATCACGTAAATCGTTTGTTGGCTTAGTGATTATTTTTGCATCAATTTACCTATGTCCGCGTGGGTTCAAGTCCTGATTATAACATTTTCATGAAATAAAAACATCAGAAATACAAAAAATGGTGTGTTAGGCCTCAAGCCCGTGACCTCCAACTTACAAAAACATACATTTGTCACTGCGCTGCTTTAAATATCTTTTTAATTTACGAAACAATTAATACACACACACACACACACAAACATATAACTATAATAATATGTATATATCTATTATTTTTAAAATATTTGGAGTGGTCATGGCCATCACTTGTCCCTAAAAAGCTCTGTCCCTGGGTTTAATTTTTTTGGTTTGGGACTTTGTTTATGTGAGGAACAATGAGATTGAAACTCAATACAACATTACTCACCTCCTTTGTAGATAGATTTGTGTTATTTATGGAGCCGGGTACTCCAACTGTAAGGTTAATGATTTGAGTACTATGGATCATCGTCATTCAGCCACTGCATTTACATTATTTATAATATATAAAAAAAACATTGAACCACTGCCAATTTAAGCATGTACGGAAGAAAATAACCATTACTTAGAAGGCTTGTTCAATCATCCTCAAACTCGGTGATTCTATGCAAATCTACATGAGTCCATGCGAGACATTGTGAGTGTACCGTGTTTACATCAAAACAATTTTGTAAGCAAGATAACTCGATTTTGTATCCTAGAATCATAAACTAGTACAATTAAGTTAAGATCAGAATACGGAATATACTTGTTTAGGACCCAGAATCATACCAGGTTCAATGTCGCAACAACATCTGCAATAATTAAATTTAACGATGGAACTGAAAAACCGGAAAAGAAAACTACTACCGTAACAAAATGGAAAACCTTCCAATAGTCCATTAAAATATAAACATAAATTAAATCAAGCTATTATGATTAATCGCTGATAGGACACTGGTTTTGGGCCTAAGCCCAATAACCAAGCTGAATAGAGAAGTTAGAGGAACAGTTGCTGATGTTGCAGTTTGTCAGAATGTGTGAGGGTTTATAGGGAGAAGGATGGGTGAGTGAGGAGTCATTCCGAAATATTGTTAGGGTTAGTTAGGAGAATTTTCTTTCTGGTTAGGAGCATAGTGCTCTAGTTAGGAGTTCTAGGAACTCTGGTCTATCTTTTTCTTTCACCATTTCTCACCATTGTAGAGCTCTTGAGCTCATCTTTACATTCAATAATATACCATTTTTTAAGACGAGAGGGAAAAAAGAGAGAAAAGTTTCTTGTTCATTAGTGGTGAACGAGATAATTAATGGTTCACCAAACTGGCCTAGCTATCACAGTCTAATTTGTACTTCCTCATATTAAAGCACAAAAAAATGTTACTGAAAATTGCAGAAACATCGCATGTTCTCTCATCGCCAAACAACTCATATTGCACAAAAAATGGAATATAAATAGAGCTTCAATTGCTTAAAGGCATTTCTATTCATTACCTTAGGATGTAGAGCAACAACTGCAAACACAAAAGCAAGAATCATCGACATGGAAAGGAAGAAGACATTGAGACCACAGTCATATCCCCCAGGGTTGAACCAAATAAAAAGAATTCCTGACAGCGTAAATGCTGCAATGTAGCATCCAATTGATACAACAAGTAGAGCATAATACCTAAACATGCAAATTTATTAAGAGCATAAAGGCAAATAGAAAACCATAGGGAAATGAATTATATAAAGAGTTTCGGCATACCATTTTTGTTCATCTTTCTCAACCCATGCATCATTCCAATTGTGGGTACAGTCAAGTAAAATTATCACTTGAATCAGTAAAAACAAGCCAGCCCCGAACTTCGATATGAATCCTACGGGTATTATACATATACACATGTCAATCATCAATCTCACAAGGAACCAAGAGGGAGAAAGTAAGGACTACAGAGCATACCATACGCTAGCATTATGGAATCTGGAGTGAAGAATGCAAGGACAATGAGCAAAAGCCATATAACTGACTTCACGGTCCATCCACCATGGTGCCATGTATCACGCCTATCATTCTGGTCCTTCACACCAATCATTATGAGGGCTAAAACAACAAAGAACAGGCAATTTCCCAAGCTCACACGAAGAACGGCTTGTACTTGATACCATTCCTTTGTGTGGGTATCCGATGAATCTATCCCTGCAAGTTTGAATTTATATACCAAATGAAAAGAGAGAAAAACAAATTCAAATCTTAGCACAAGAAACGTCGTACTCAGAACAAAAGATACCAATTCAGAGAGCTTGACTAACACAAGTCCACGCACTAGAACTAGAAATTTGTGAAAGTATCCAAAAACTTATATATTGGCACTAGTATTGTTAAATAGAGGCTATATCAGCGCTATAGCATATCGAGATTTGACCAAATGGCGATACGAAGTTTAGTATATAATATTGTCAAGTTGCGGCTAAAACAGCCCTCTAGCACAACACCGTTGAGTAGCTGAATTTGAACAAACAATCATTTTCTGTGATCATCGATTGACAACACTGATTGACATTTTATATATTCAAATAGAAATACTATCCCAAGTGTGAAATTAACTCTTTTCTTCAAATTCTAAACAGATTATAAAAACCAAATAAGCACTAAATAATCATACATTCTATGTTGTTCATATTCTACCAAAATTTCAAGTTTTTCTCTAATTAGTTGAATTATACATTTATAGACATGATATAAATGAAGCACGGACACAGACAAGGACACCAAACATGACTAGGCCAAAAAACAGGACTAGGACATTGACATAACATGGATAAAATTGAACAATGACATAATTCAATGTAGTGACATGTGTGTCAGTTGTGTATGGATATCATATTCGATCAGAAGTGTCGGCGCTACATACTATACTATATGAGAATTCAACCAACACAATTCTAAGCATCGAATTTCTGAAAAACAATTGGCTATGAATATGAAACAAAAGCAAACCCAATTTATCAAACTTAACCAATCATTAACACACATACCCAAATGAAAAATTAGTAAAAAAGTTAAAATCTTTAGCTAAAGAAATGAAATTACATGGAATTTTCTCCAAAAGAGGTGCTCCAACTTCTCTAAGAATCCAAGAAACTATAAGAGACGCACCAAAGAGAAAACAGTAACCGATTCTAGCTGATTTTTGAGAGATCCCAGATGCTACAGAGGAACAGAGACCACATGTTAAAGATGTGCAGCATGATAAACAACACGACATGGTTGATCTAGAGTTATGTTCTTCCTCGTTTCACTGTCACAGCTTGTTTGTGTAGTTTGAGTCCTTTTTGTTGTCGTTTAATCAAATGGTCGTTGCTTATCAAACTTGTGTTTTTGACCGGAAGAAAGGGATAAAGATTATTTACGTAGAATTGTTCATCAACTAATTAAATATTAATAATTCATACATACATTTTGTAATTTTTTTTTTATAAAGGGGATTGATAAATTTTTACTTTTCCCCTCACATTTAAGAGCAAATATTTTATTTTGGACTTTAGTGAACTTCCACAATACAAAATAGATAATATGGTGGAGGTAAATCAAAATTCGTTCAAATTTAAAAGGACAATAATACAATAAATTTTGAAATTGTATGCAATGAAGGTATAAATCCAGAGAATCTTTAAATATATATCAATCTAAAGTTTTTTTATAAGAGGTAAACCAAAACTAGCTTAAATGATAGGAGGTGACCACTATTTAACCCATTTTTTTTAACTAAATTGACATTAACGATTATTTTAAATCTAAATTTTTATCCTTTTGTTAACACCTCAAGCATATTATCAAAAATATTAATTCATAAAAAAAAAGATATTTTTACAATAAAATTAAATAGAAATATAATCTTAATTGATAATTCAATTTCTTCAACTAATATCAAAAATGAAAAGATAATCATAAACTTTATAGAAATGATTTTTCAATCTTTCATAAAACAGCAATGCTATATATCCCCAAGGTTTATGTAGCGAGAGTGTCCCAAATTACATTTCAACAAATGAAAATGTTTACTGGCTGCAAAACATGGGGGAGTGAGGTTCTTATTTTTTTTTTTTTATTAAGTATTCAAATAAAAATGTAATCTAACGGCCATTAATTTGCCAGCACATTCGGGAACAGTTCACGAAATAATTTTTCGCTGGATCTATCATTTCACTTCATAAAAATGATTCCTTATGAGTTCTATTCTCATTCAAGCTTTCAAAGCTCTTTTCACTCAATTTCTCACAAAATCTTCATAATTCTAATACCGAAATATAAAAGTTTACTCCCTTTATTCTCAAAACAGCAGCATTTTTCACTCTTTGAATGGTTTGTGGAGCTTCAATTGTTAACACTTAACAGATAAGCATCTGTCATTTTGTGAAGAAGTGTCACCCAGGTTTGTGACACATCACATAGCCTTTTGAGAGATGTACTTTTCTTGTTAACATTAACCCATGCAACTCAATTATAGGACTCTTATTTATGCTAAATTATTCAGTTCCATGCATATACAACACTTAAAGGCTTTTTTCTTTAATTACAAGCATAGAAAAAGGACCTGAAAGCAACAATCAGCTCCCACATATGAAAACTCATTTACATAGTGATGTACATCCAAAGAGAATATTGACACACTGCTTCTATGCAATCTCCATTAGTCACATCATGAACTACACAATGTTGTTGGGTTTATAATTTAGTGTAGAATATATTCTCAATTGATCAGTTTGAGGCTCCACATGCACGTTAAGCAATTATGTAAAGTGTAATGTGAGAAAATGAAGAGTTCTTATTTTAACAAATTATAATGTATTATGACATACATTTGATTTATAAACCAATAGTTGATAATAATCAATTTACACTTAAAAATTACTCACTTTAGATGAGTTGAAATTCTCTCAATTTGTGAATACATACATACTCCCCATGTTTTGTAGACGTGGCATAGCCTTCTAGGAGTTTGGTTTTGTCCTTGGTGAAGTTGTGCCCTACTTATAACCACTATATTATACCACTTGTCAATGTGGAGGCTAAACTCTGATTTCACCTTATAATCCAAACTTTAGAGTTAATTCAATCTCAAAAGTTAGCTCTTAAACTAGTGTTGCATCTATTTACAATCATCATTTCAATCATATCCTAATGAAAAATCATATTCAAAATCAAAAGACCAAAAGCAGCAATTTGCTAGCCAGAGAGTTAAGCCTCCCTGATTCACATATTTCTCCTAGTAGATTACAACTCATGAGTATGATATTTATCCAAATTAAGGGAATGTTGACATACTAATTAGTTAGTCACATCATGAACTACACATATCATCTAATTTTTATCATTATTGCTTTCCTCACCACCCCCATCTTCATCAAGCCAACCCATTATAAGTCACAGACTACAGTAAGACTTACCAACAACCTGGAGCTTTCTTTTCATAGAAAAACAGCACAAAATTCCAACCTTTTTGAAATAACTTGTCCCCCAAGATTGATATTGACCCTTAGACCAAGTGTGTTAACTTCATTGGTGTAGCATTGTAGCTAGGCCTATCTCAATGATTCAAATTTCACCATATAACTATTTAACTAGGACCCATTATATACTTAATATTATTACATCAACCCCTAAGGTCCACAAATATTAACTTTTAATAATAAGAATCTTATCTTTGATACTTTCTTCTTTAAGATAAGATGAAATATTTTCCATCAAAATGAGACATAATTTGACAAGCTTACAAGTTACAAGTCACATGCTTGAACAAGCTAAGCTCACTTCCTCATTATGATTTAAGAGGGTCAATGATGATGTGCTCACGTGAAGTTTGTTGGAATTATATCAAATTTTGTGCTATAAAACAAGTCTTCGCATGTGTCCCTCATTTGAACTACTTGTAGAAGCATATGTTAATGAGGCCCCTAAGGTTTTGAAATGATAAATGATGTGAGGTTTAGGCACTATTTAAGATAAGGGTGACATTTTTTTTGTACTTTGTTAATCACTTTTAAAAGAAGTGACAGCCACTAATTGCCGGCATGATTTAACTGAAAACTATGCATTTAAGATGAAATTTGGAAATATAGAAAGCACGTGTATTTGTGTCAAATATAAGAACAAGTGGAGCCTTGGCATTGGATATGAGGAATTGGATGGAAATTTCAAATGTGGATTCAATAAGCACATTGTTTTCCTGCCATGGGATATTTTATCTTCAATAAATTGTGTGCCAAGGGTTACTAGTTTGAGCAATTTTAGAGACTCAAAAATGATGGGATGCATGAGTAAAAGATTTGCCAAGTGGAGAAGAATGGTGAGGCAACAACAAGGGAAGATTTATATTATGAGGATTTGCATCACTATGCTTCTCAATTGGCATAAGTATGCTTAGTTATAAGCACTTTTTTTAGTATTCTCCTAATCAGCTATTAGTTTTAGGTGTTATATATATATATATATGTATATGTATCTACTTAGCTAGCTCAATGGATTGTACTATTTGACTGTTGAGCATAGTCACTATAGCATATAGTAGTACTAGTAAATGAATTTGTGTATGTAATAACATCAAGTGGTTGAAAACCAACCTAGAAATGTAAAATCTCCTCATTCTCTCTCTCTCTCTCTCTCTCTCACTCTCATTCTCTGTGTGTGTATATATATATCACCCCCTCCCCCTAGCAGTTCTTTGTTTTAGTATTTGTTGTTTGTGTGTTCTCAAAAACATACAAATGAAGGGGGGAAAAATGCATATATATATATATATAGTCAAACATATGTGTTATGGCATAATTCTTTGCTTCTGTCATGTCTCACATCTTGAATGTTTTCTGAAACAACCTTAGACAGGATTATTAATAACAATTAGAACTCAATTACCTTTTTTCTAAATGGTATAATTAGAAACTTAGTTACCACCATTGGTATGTAATTATGTATGCTTACTTGGTAAATTAAACATTTCAATTCTAGATTTTCACTAGTACATGATACATTACTTCATCACAACTATGCAATATAATAAAAATTGTACAACTAATTAAATCAGGTTAACTATAGCTAAGGTTGTTTCTCTATCACAGGTGAAATCCTTGCTGGACTATGTATTAATCTGTGGTCCTTTGATATATAAAATATATTTGGCTTGGCAATATCGAAAATATCTATCTAAGGTACTTGTTTTTTAATATTCTACAAATCAAGTTAAAGGGGTAGATAACATATAGGGTAATAAGGACAGGGTTGGCCCCTCTTATTAGGATGTGTTGCAGCAGGTCCATTTCTTGGATGATTTGGCAACAAGGACAGTGTGAATGTGTGATATAGACCACTTTGGCATCTACAATTCCATTATCAGGCCGTTTTCAAGTCACCAATTATATACTCTCCTCCACAACATTATTTCTTCTATATATATAAAAATCATATCAAGTTATAAGGAACTAAAAGAACATTTTTGTTGTCTAGGCTTTATTTGGCAGGACACTTCTTCTCAATGAAATATCCAAAGTCTCAGTTATGCAAAAGGTGGTCAAGGCAATTAAGGGAGCAGAAAACAAGATTTTATATCATGTGGAGGTGTATGGTCATTCTTCTAATGTGGCAAGAGTGACCTTGATGATACTTAAGAGCATGAAATCAAGAGTGACCAACAAAATCAAGGTAATATAACTTTTACTGAAGTTACAATGGTACATCGTGATTCTACCAAATATACCGTCAATCAAAACCTACATTACTCTTGTAGATAACTTCTAGTATGTTTGGAATCACGTTGAAGAAACACCTTCCAGAGCGTTTTGACTCACTCCTCGAAAGTGTAGCTTCTTTATGAGATGCTACACACTTTAATTTAGTGGTAGACAAGCATGAAAATCATGGCTCTACTTCGATTTCTCTTGTTGTTTTTGTTTTTGTTTGGACACTCGAGTCTAACAACTTTTGTAATTGTGGATTTTGTTTTAATATTCGATAAGAAAACTTATGATCATTGCCAATTGTCAATATGTATGTATTTGAGAAAATCTATGCATAATCTTTTTCATTTCTAATCTTCTTTCTTGTTAAGACTTTATCTAAATTTGTGTACTCATAACAAAATGTTTAATCAGTTGAATTGGCCAACCTACGCTACTTCTGCTACTAGTTGTACTAATGTGTAGCTATGCTAATACTAACAAAGTGCTCGAAAGGTATATACTAAAAATTTTAAAATAGAAATATTGTTTAGAAAGTAGTGTATTCAATTCATTGAAAATTAAATATTGTTTTTTTCATTAAAAATAGTTATGGATTTAGTTTCTTAACTTTGTTAACAATGGCCTTTTATAATTGTGAGAAGTTGTGTAAATGGGTGATAATGAATAAATTTTACTTATAAATCTTATGAAAAACATTATCACTTGGTCAAGATGTCATCACTTTTTCCGTAGCTTTGACAAACAGTCACAAACTCTTTAGTGTAAAAATACAAGGGTGTTTATCCGATAGGACACCTAGACTTTGTATGTGTTTTTGGTTTTGCATACATATGTCGCTGCCACACGTTTGAGAGAGACTGGCTGTGAAAATAAAGAAGCTACTATTTGTAACTTCTCTTTAGAGGCACGTTTAATATGCCTCCACCATCAAAACAAACACTTACTTCGTGTTTTTCGGACCTCTCCAACAGCCACTGGGGAGTCACAACCCAAACAGCTACAATACATTCATCTGATAAGGTGTGGGGGGACATTCGAGGATGGAAAGTGCAGCAATGCTTCGGTTTAAATCTAGGTGTATTGCACCAAATACACTAAGCATTCGTTGGTCTCAGCGTTTAAGGATAGTAGACGCACGTTTTTGCTAGTGTATTCACGGTAAAAAGGGTCCAAACGGACGATTGTGGTGGTCAGATGCACAACCAAACACTCACTTAATACACATGCATAACAAAGCATAGATGATTAAAATATCAAATATTTAATTTTCTAACTTTACTAGTGCTTACTATAGAGAAACCAAATTCTTTTTTTCCCTCTTGTCTTATTCCCTTATGTGCTCATCTTCCTTCTTATGATTATTCTTATGTTGCAAAGTTACATCAGAAATCTATACAACATTAGCTCACTATGCTTGCACTACAATCTAACAATACACATTTTTCTGCGGAGTAGTTAACCCTGCCATACTTTGGCCTCTCTGGATGGTTAAAATCAAGAGAGAAAAAAATCATAATTATTTCTTTTTTCAAAAAAAAACAACTATGCTTAAATAACAGACAACATTCAATCTACTAAATTTAAATCATTCTCTAACAAGAAAATTTCTAACTAAGAAAAGCTCGTGGTATACACAATCTTATATCTGTTGAGCCTGAATAAGCATGACTTCTAATTGTTAAATTGCAGCGGATCATAGCAAGAATTTGTTAAGAACGCTGCCCTTTAGGCCCCCAGGTTGCTCAACCCTGAAAAAAAGACCAACCGGAAGATAGCTTCCAATATATTGTGAATAAAAAAGGAGATCAAACGTTACGTTCTACTAGGTATCTACTTTGTACCATCGAAAATTATGTTATGATAAATCAAAGGTTTTTTGAGCAAAAATAAAGGGCATAAAGAGCAAACTTCATCCGTAAATTACTTGTACCAACCCACATAGTCATAATTGATAAAAGGAAATATTTAACCGAACATAGAAACGAATATTTAAAAATTCAACTTGCCACTCCTATTTGAAAAATCAAATGACTGCAAAGTATTTATCGTATATTCACTCCGTCTCAAAATAAGTGACTCATTTAACCATTTCACACATATTAACTTAAGTGGATAAATAGAAGAGAAAATTGTATTTTCACTAAAGTAACATTATTAAGTCTTGATGTATTTATCATTATCATAAATGTAAAGTAGAAGATGTTGAATTGAAAATGATGATATTAGTTTTAATTAGATAATACAATTGGAAAAAATCGTTAATGTTGTATTATAAGTTGAAGTGATGATGAGTTATTTTAAGAGGTTTATATCTGTGTGTGATGTGGTTCCCTCGTTTTCGCACACAGATATTTTTATAAGTTTGTTCCAAATTATTTAGAGAATTGTTTTTTAGACTTCAAAGTCTGCTACCACACATCTGAAAATGATTTTTAATGCCTCCAACTATAATTTCCTGCTTAATTTTTTCATTTGTAGCAAACGGTTGTTAACTACCATTGAAAGTATTTTAACCATTTTTGAGGTGTGTGATAGCAAATCATTTAGATTTTTGCTCTTCCCCCAGCACAGTTTGCTCGCGCCCAACATGTTTTCCAAATATACCCCTGCGTGAGTTAAGTCACGCACCGCTGGCCTATGCGCAAGTTAACTTACGCACTTTGGCCGGTGGTCAGAGCTGAAGAACAAACATTTTTCTCACTTTGGTCAGGTTTTCAACATTCAATTTACACGTTTTTAACCCATTATACACCTTTTTTTTTACCACATTAATGGTGTTTATAACCTATACTACCATTCTCACCTATAAATACCCCTCCATACTTCCCTAATTCCTCACACCATATCACTTTCTCCCCCTCCTCACTCTCTCCCTCTCTTTCTCTTCTTCTTTTTTGCTTATATAGTCTCTAGGCTCTTTATACCCCTTTAGGTATATATTAGTAGCTCTTGGGGAAAATAGTGGTCTGTCGAGTTGGGGAAAAAGACATCATCCCTTGAGGTAAATTAGGTTTGCTTCTTTTTACTCCCAAAATCTTTTTACCGTGGGTAAAAAGAATCATCATGGGGGTATAAAAGGAACCAAATTTAAATTTACCTCAAGGGATCTTGATGTCTTTTTCCCCCAACATGACTAATCACTATTTTCTCCAAGAGCTATTGCTATATACCGAAGAGGGTAAAAATAACTTTTTATCTCAAGAGGGTTAAAAGATAATAAGTAGATTAGTGAATTCAAATAAATTATTGTAATGTTTGAATGATATTAATAAAACGAGAGTTATATTTATTAATTTTGTTTTTTATTTGTAATTATATTTGCATTTATTTTATGTTTATGATTATGTATTGAATAAATAAAATCGAATTTATTTTCTAATTTTGTATTTAATGAATAAATAAATTAGAATAAATATTGAATTAGAAAAAAATCGAATTTATTTTCTAATTTCGAATTTATTTTAAGTGCTTAAATAAATTAGAATATAGAAAATAAATAATTTAGAATAAAGTGAACAAATAATTTCGAAAATAAATAATTTAGAATAAAGTGAACAAATAATTTAGAATAAAGTAAATAAAATAATTTAGAATAAAGTAAATAAAATAATTTGAAAATAGTAAATAAATAAATAAAAACCACGGTGCGCCACTTAACTAACGCCACGTAACTTAACTTGCGCATTATTTTACACTTACGCAAGTTAACTAGCGCATGGGCATTTTGGACATTATTGCAGGGCGCGAGTGTTTTGTGCGGGGGGAAGAGCACAAATCAATCATTTAGCGCAAACAGCAATCTTCAACTATTTATGTCATAGGAAAAGCCCAAATAAACTATTCTAAAAGCCCACTTAATAGATTATAGTTCCGTACTCCATGTCTGCACTCCTTGATGTTCCAAGCATCCCCAAATTCAAGACACTAACTAGTTAGAAATTACCAGATTCATGAAGAAACCTTCACATGGTTGCACATTTCATCATCAGCAATGTGCATTTAATTTCTAAATAGGTGAGAAACTTCAAACTCTAATGCATTGAATCACATTAATTGCAAATTGTACTATATTGTCCATAAATAAAACATTAATAAATAGGTTGACATTCAATATCATATAGTGGACGAATTGTGGTGTATATCTTTTCAGCAAATCTAGTACTCCATTGATAATTTTTGTCTCATCATGCGTAAGCTCACCCCTTTACCAGCCTGAAAACAAGAAATCCCGCATTTAATTTGTGGAGCAAACACCGTGTCATCGGCTCACCAGTCATCACCCATAACATTAAAGCATTAGGTATATCGATTCCTCGCTTATATATTGTTCACAGTTGACACTCCAAACTTAAGTATATTCTTTTAAACCAAACAAGACTATATAAAGAACTTGTTATTTTATATGCCGCATACATCTTTACCCATATTTATACATTTATGTTTTTTGGAAACATCATGAGATGATATGCTATTAATTTTTTTTTCATTTACATTAATTATATTATCCTGAGAGTAAAATTATATTAAGAATATTTTAGCAATACCCACAAAACAAAACATTGGAATTTCTTAATTCCTATTGCACGACACCTGACATTGAACTACACACTTTTCGATTCATAATGTGCAAGGGATAAGTGACATTGCACTTTATTGGCAATGTGGAAAGTGAAAACAATAGTAAGTAACTAGTATGTGAGAGAGTAGTATGTGAGAGAGAGGTTCAGCAGAAACGGTGCAAAAGATTTATTTCAGGGTTCAACTATAACTTTCTATAAGAAGGTAAGTATAAATTTTTAAATCTTAGAGTGTTCAATTGAACCCCCTCAGCTCTACATGGCTCCAACCATGTAAAAAGGTCGACTTAATGATACTTATTGCATGCAAATATTGATGCTAAACCCCAAGAACGTGAAACATACCAAAAAAAATCACATACCTCCCCAAAAAACAAGACAAAAATCGCATAGAGAATATTGATAACAACAAACGGATTGAACAGCTTCTTTTTTTTTTAAGAAACGGATTGAACAACTTGTCAAGGTATATCGGAAGTGCCAGTGCCTGCAAATTGTACGTTTCAAAGCCAACAAATGTTACAAGTGAGACATGATTTAGGAATCATACACAACACAACCAATGATTCAACATCATCAAACATAATACACATAACATAACTTTTACCATCCAAAAAGCTGATTCAACAATTAGAGCAAATGCAATCAACCATCATGATCACTTCAAATATTTCTACTCCACATAATTTATTTTTATTTAATAGTTTTGTTTTAATTTAATCAACAAATACTAATGCCTATAAAACACCACACATGACATGGACACTGACACACCAACACCAATAATAATTTAAGAAAATGACGTAATTCAATGTATTCGTAGGTGTCGTGTTGGTATCAGTGACGTAATTTAAGAAAATGATAAAATTACCATTATCAAAATATATATAGAGAGAAATTTGCCAACGTTAACAATAATCTAAACTTCTTTTTAATTTACAATGTTATAACACTTGAATTATTGACATATGGAGGATTCAAATCTAAGACATAAAGAGAAGTACAGTCCGAAATCTCAAATCTATACCACCTAACCGATCTTTTTTTTTTTTTTACAAAAACAAAATGATATTCATTCATTCAAATCGAGAGATTACATCATTCAACACCACTAAAAACGTAAATGATGAATCTGCGGACAAACTCACAACATCCAAGTTAATAGCATATAACGGCATAATGCCTACAAAAATATATGATAAAATTAAAGTGACCGGAATATCCATGGCTTCCGAATCTGCAACGTTGACGTCAAAATCTTTGATTGAATAATCGATCTTTCAATATGAATCAAATGAACACCGCACGAATACGGGAAATCAAACAACGCCGCACAAGACGACGAACAACAAACCACCACACTTAGATGATGAAATCACAAAGAAAAAAATCTAGATCTATGTGAAAATCACTTATTTAGATTGAAATAGAGAGAAAAAGATGAAGAGGGGTGATTTCAGGTCAAGAATTGACCCAAAACCACCCCTCAATGAAGAAACTGTAAAAGAAAACCTAGAGAGAAAAAAACTAGGGCCGGCTTGTTAGAGAGGGAGGAGATTCGGGTGACATATCTCTATACCTAACCGATCTTTAGAGTTTAAATATCATGTTAAATATTGAAATTGACATTTATTCTATTGGTCTATTAACTCCTAATCACATATGTAAGATTACATGTTTAAATACATTCATGTGAATTAAGTTTTTACGTGGACTAACATATTATATATAGATGAGGACACTGGATTTTTTAACAATATTAGATATTTATACCTTACAAACTAGCTTTATCCAGCTTGTTTCCACCCCCAATAATGGAATATAGATAACTACATTCTTCCCTCGCGTTATATCAGAGCATCGCTGCTCACGCATTTCATGATTGTAAGATTCATGTAATGCGTACTACATATATCACTAATAATACCCCCCACTAAGAACACATACTAGATGCTACGAACAAGAGCTAGCAAAATGGTACATATATCATGCCAAAGATAAAAGAAGAAGCTAGCTGGGAAAGTGAAGACAACGTAAAAGGGCCAAAATATAAGGACAACTTCCGTAAGATATGCAACAAAAAGAATTGAAAGCAATTAAATTGCAATGTTCTATACTGAATGAACTTATACAAAATTGATCAGACTAACAAGACACGTACAGATGGGAAGCCACACTTTTTGACTTCTGAATTTGGCAAAAACATGTACACGTGCAATACATTAGTTGATATTTGCTGTTACAAAAGTGGTTAGAGAGTTTTAAATCTACTCTAGGAAAATATAATGTTTGGAAATCCAAATATGACCCAATTCGTTTAAAAAAAATAATAATTGAAAATCATATAAAATAGTCCAAAAATAACTATTAGAACATTTTTTAGGGCAATTTTAGGGTCTATCAAAAAAGAGAAAATTCTTAGGAGTCAAAAACTATTTTGGTTGAATCTGCGAAAATTCACTATTTTGATAATAAAAAAAATTACAAAAATAAACGATATTAGTTCATTCAAAGTGATAAAGTTTATTGATACAATACAAATTCAAAATCGTTAAAAACAAAAATAATGAATTTGCAAACAAACTCGCATCATCCATGTTAATAGCATAAAATGACAGGGTATATATATGTCTATAAATATGATTATATTCAAGTCTCTAGAATACTCATGTCTCCAGATCTACAACTTTGACAATGTCAAAGTCATTGGTTAAATTTGTATTTGCTCAAAGCTAATCTTTCAATGTGAATCAGATAAACATAGCACTAAGATGGAAAATCAAAAACACATTGCACAAAGACGAGAAGTCAAAACAAACAGAGTCGTGCAAAGACGACGAAACAAAAAAAATAAAAATATGTAGAAATCACTTATTTAACTAAAATAGAAAGAAAAACAATTCAAATGGGTGATTTTGAGTCAAAATTGACCTTAAATCACCCCTATTCAGTAGTTCAAGAGGAAGAAAAGTGGTGACGATTGGGGTTTGAGAAGGAGAAAAGGCAACCAAATTATTGTTGTTTGTAAAAAAAAAAACATTTTGTGTGGTAGAATCTTGGCTTGGGAAATCCTTTACAAACATTTTGACAGAATATTTGATTCTCTTGTTCAGGGGAATAGATTAGAAAAATGGTAGAAATTAGGGTTTCTTGTCGAAGCTAATTGTTTATAACTCTTGTATCTCTTTATTAAAAGTTCATTAATAGTGGATTGGAAATATATATGTTTTTCCCATGGATGTAGGTCAATTTGAGGCAAAAAGGATAAACAAACTATTGGTATTTACTCTTCTTGCTTGTTAATTATTATTTAACTCTATTGGTAACAAATAGATGGACTAAAAATATATTTAAGTCTTTTTTTTATTGGGTTGAAGAGATAGAATGTTTATTAAGTAATAACCTTAAAAAAAAATTACAAATAGATGGTGTGCATTTAAGCACTTAAAATGTAGAGGTGTATTGAAAATGCTCTTAGGAAATTATCGCATTTGCTTACCATGACAATGGTTGTTAACATTAGACTCCATTTAGGTCTTTATGTAGCCGAATGTGGAAAAGCAGCATCATATATATGTTGGAATAAAATGTGTTTAACATTATCCTTTGAGTTTTGATGATAACAAGGTATTAAAAGTGTCAATTGGATATGCTAAAATTTGTTCAAGTGTGCAGGACCATAGACAAAAATTTAGTGTCTTTAATTTCAAGCATATGTTCTGAAGAACAAATAAGAGCAATGGAATCAACAAGAAAGAAGCTTGTGCTGCAAGAAAGAGGTTCTGAAGACAAGCGGTTATGAAGAAGCTGACGTCATTAGAAGCACCTCTTTAGAAGCAGTTCACCAGAAGCTGACGTCATCAGAGGTTCTGAAGATCATCAGAAGCTGAAAGACTGAAGAACTTCAAATGTTGTTCAAGTAAAGATTTAATTACGCCTATCATCAGAGAAGACTAGAAACATGAAGCAACGGCTATTTCAAATGGATTTGAAGGCATTGAATGCTTATTCTTTGGAGAGCGTTGAAAAAGGACATTTGTACGAAGTGTACAACCACTATCTCCACTACTCTGTTTTTATGTCTGCTAGTACAAGAACAACAGTCGTGCCTGCAACGATGTTCCTCCAGACTTGGAATGGATTTGAAATTGCTCCTTCATAGGACAATAACCAAATCAAGCAACAGATCATTGGTGATTTGATCAAGCTTCAAACGACTCTTTTTGATGTGTTGGCAATCAACAACGTCTCTTTCACACCTCTATATAAAGGAGTAAAGACCTGTTGTTTGAAAACTCAAGACTCATACAACAATTTACAATTTTCAAAACTCTGCTGAAATTGTTTCACATCAAAGTTCACTTAGAATTTCTTAACAACTTCCATATCTTAAAAATTCTAGAGTCTTAAAGAGTCTGTATCTGATTTGTATTGTGAACACCATTGATTGTATATCAAGTGTTCAACCTCAAACAAAATTCTTTGTAATTTTATTTGAATAGAAGTCTCTTGCAGTTGTGCTTGAGCATAGGAAGTCTCTTGATTAAGTTCTTGAGCATAGGAAGTCTCTTGTAGTTGTGCTTGAGTAGTTTGAAGTCTCTTGCTAGGTTTAGCAGTGAGCAATTGTAATCAGATATTACATTTTTAGTGAACTCTCCTTGGATGTGCAAGGGGGACATGACTACTTCCGGTTTGTGGAAGGAACCTGTATAATTGTTTTGTGTCTTTCTTCTCTCTCTGTTTTATCCGCTGCATTTATTTTCTGAACATCACTTCAGAAATTGAGTTCTATCTGCTTATGAACAGTGACGTCAGTAGGAGAAAACGAAAAAAAAAAAAGCAAACACAATTCAACCCCCGCGATATGTTACACAACTACACAACAAGTTCATTTCTCTAGAAAAAGAAAAGAATTTAAAGTTTATAACCATATTACACAAAGTTGACATTGGATCATATCTCAATCAGACTTTAACTTTCTTATCATGATAAGAGAAGACAAAAACATATGGTGAAAGAGGACAGCTCCATAGTACTCTTTTTCTTTTCTTTGTGGCTAGCATTTTATTTGTACCATGTCATACAAAGAGATTCTATATATCCCGAATATATTGTTTTGTATTTTAGGGGGAAAAGTACAAAATTGGTTTAATTACTCAAACATGCATATAGAATTTATCCCCAAGGTTGCAACTATCATATTAGATTCATCCCACATTTGGATTCTTATTTGATGGTCCAAATGTTGGAGAAATAAGATAAATGTAGCAAAAGCCTAAATCAAAAAAGAAAAGACAAGTGTGAGATAGTTGTTTGGAGACAACCAAGAGCTTGAAAAAGAGCATATCTGTATATTTTGAGGCAGGGAGAAGAGCTTATTCAATTCCTCTTCGTTCAACTTTTTTTTGTGGCCATCAAAACATCTTGAAATTCAAGTTTTGTTACCCTAATATAATTTACTCATTCATTCTTTAATTTATCCTTATTGGAAAAACTTAAATCTCATTGAATAGAAATGAAATTTGAAAAAGTGTGTAAATTTGTCGGAATAAGTTAGGTTTAACATAAAAAGTCAAGTATCATAGCATTTTTATTGGATCACATACCGTTTACATTCACACACCAGACTCAACTGAGAAAAAACTCAAAACACGCATTAAATAAAGATAAGATTTGAAAAAAATTATAAAAATAAATATCTCTCCCTTAAATATCATTTTTATAAGCTAGTCACTATAAAAAAATATATAAAAAAAAACTAATTTTAATCACATTCTGTAAGTAGCATATTAGGTATAAAAAAAAATCCGCACAAATCTTGTTATGTGTTGTTGTTTTATATCTAATGAAGGGCAATTACTTTTTCTTTTTTTTTAATATGTGAGAAATAAAACTATGCTTTCATCCTATATGTTTATATTTATATTTATTTGCATAAAAGCAAACTGTTTTATATGCACATCTTGTTAATAAAAATCTCGAATTAAATATGATAATGTATTCACATATGTTTATAAATGTGACCGATCCTCACTTTAATTACAAAGTCGGATTTGTAAGATTGAATTAGACTCAATCCAAAATTCTAGATGTATTAGACTCAATTTAAGAATCATTGATATACATGATATATTGGGTCACCCCTATGAAGTTACTCAGATCACGATCTAGATGTTCAATTTTGACGTAAAGAGTGTGTTAAAAGTTCACACATTAGATAAGGTCCTTCAAAAAAATGGTGATAGTCATCACCTATCTAACAGATTTTATACAATTGAGTTAACCCAACCAAAAATTATAGCACACCTTCTAAAATTAATCAATCAATATATTAATTAATAATTGGCTCGTTCAAAAAATATATTAATAATTGGTTACTAGAGGTCCATTGCGACATTATCTGAATGAAGTTTAAGAATGGTGGCGAGTATCGTGCTCCCTATCCTGCGAGGTCTTCATAGAAAATATTACCACAATATTTTGTTAAAAATGTACAAATTGTTACAAGTAAGATTTCTTTTAATCATTTACCATTTAAAAACTCAACATAATTTAAAACAAAAATCTCAATAACAAAACAAACAAAATAGATTTGATGCGTGAATATAAATGATAGGTGGTTCATAAATATTAAACTTTAATATCATCTTAAATTTTATATTCGGTTTAACTCACTTATAAACAAATATTTTGGTCTTATCACATATAATATGAGACCCTATTTACTATTTTTCTCATCTCTATCTTCAGTGCTATTTCAACTTTTAAAATATCTTAGTGCAATTATATATATCGTATATTATTGTCTTTCGTTTGTAATGTTTCATCTATTAATATCAATAGCAATGGCAGGCACAGAAGAAGCCATTGGTAGCAACAATTTATTGATAATATACTGCAAGTTGTAATCTATATATAAGTCACAAATGTCACGCACAGACCTAATTGATAACCTTATATAAATTGATAATAATATCTGCTAACGGAAATGCTTATACACCACTGATCTCTCTCCACACACTTACTCAACTGATAAGAAATTAAGAATAGATACTCTATTTTTATATTACAAACTTGGAAAATTATTTATTCAATGTATGTTTGATGTGGACCAGCAAGATGCTAATGGAATCGTGGGAAAATCATTGCTCATACTTCCTTTCCCCCTTTTATTTTATAT
>Ga0228711_1001204_pt1 | contig 37203 bp, 9 predicted proteins | sample MedpolnodulmetaG_2_FD_177996 | JGI IMG/M metagenome (GOLD analysis project Ga0228711, IMG submission 177996) | Root nodule microbial communities from Medicago polymorpha collected in Santa Monica, California, United States - brown nodules | ecosystem: Host-associated > Plants > Roots > Nodule... | reverse complement strand
GACATAAATGTGTTCTGCACTCTTTTTCCCTTAACCATGGTTTTATCCCTTTGGGTTTTCCTAGTAAGGTTTTTAACGAGGCAGATTATCACACAAAAGGATGTTGTACTCTTTTTCCTTCACTCAAATTTTTTTCCCATCGGGTTTTTCTCTAGTAAGGTTTTAATGAGGCATATCCTTGATGGACATCCAAGGGGGAGTGTTATGAATATTATAAGTGGATGTCCATATAGCAATTGAGTTATTGGGTCATATTGTTTGCTTATTGGGCTATATTATGCTTGCCCACCAAGTCATTGTATTTCTCTAGAGCTCATATGTAACCTAATTGTAGACCACAAGAGAATAATAGAATCATCTCTCTTCTCTTTCTTTATCCTTCTTCTCCCTCTCTCTATTACTATCTCTATTTACTTATTTCATAACAATTAAATGGTTGTTTGAATAATACAACTCTGACTTGATATATACATATTAATTGCTCGTGGGCTGGCAGAAATATTAATTGTCTGCTGCGATTACAGCTCAAAATTCCCACGTTACTCTTCGCCGCCATTTGACTACTATTAATTTTGGATATTACTTCCCATCTCTTGAGTGTGCATTTTGTAACACCAGCAAAATCCTTTCCATCAAGTCAGCAGGTGACCTTTCTAGAAATATTAATTATCTGCAATTTGCATGAAGTGGTCGAGTTTTTTTTGGTTGGGCTAAAACAATTGAACAATTGTCGTTTGTATACTTTTTAAATCGATTAAATTACTTTTTAAATTGGTCGATTTATAAAGTGTTCAAACGACAATTAACTATTGTTCGACATGTTTTAGGTACTTGCGAGCGGTTGTTAATTGTCTATTGAACAATCTTCTAACATTTGCTTAAGTATCTTCTTTTGCTACCTATAAGTTATTTTTGAGGCGATTAGTTTTTTTAGTTGAAAAAGTTAAAGTAGTCCATCTAAATTGACACTAAAGAGAATCAAATTTGAGATTTTGATTCTTGAGGAAGGACATACTCCAATGTCTAAAACAAACACTATCAGATCAATACAAATGGATTGTTTTGAGGCAATTAGTTAACACAAAATTTTTATTTTTAAGTTTAAAAATGTCATTCTAAACAAAAAAAAATAGTCCCAAATTCTCTTAAAAAAAGTCCGAAGTTGATTTAAAAAAAAATACAACATTCATGGAAACAAAAATCAAATAGGCAATTCATCTAAACAAAAATATGTGAGCATCAGATAAAGAGCAGTGTTATATCTCTAGAAAGGGAGCATCACAAACTCTTCACGAATATAGAGCAACCAATAACAATACACTACTTGCCACAATATACAGGGGTGTGGCAAAATAGGAAGTGAACAATAAATCATGCAATAAGAACTTGTCATATGTGTCAGGAAAAATTCGTTAGGTCTATCTTCGCTAGAAATAACATTTTCCTTGGATAAAAACTTGTGATATGTGTCGGCTAAAATTCGTTAGGTCTATCCTCACCCAAACATAGATAGAACGGACTTCAAATAGAATAGCATATTAGTTATTTTCGTTTTTAACAAAATCAAATAGTAGAAGCAAAAAATTAATACAACTAAAAAACCATAAAGATAAAAATCTGTTTTTTCGTTTTAATTTTGTTTTTGAGATGAGATATATAAATCTGTTATGCAGCTAAACACTGTCCAGGCCGACAAAAATATAAACCTGTTTCTTTGCATACATTTGTTTTAAAACATAAAAAGTTACTCTTCTGGCTTTCAATTTTTATCCAATCCACCCCGAAATTACAGATTAACATTTAGGGGTTGTTAACTGTCTTTCGAGATACTTTTAAAATTGGCTAAACTGATTTAAAACGTAATTCATCCGATATAAAAAATGAGAAATTGTCGTCCCATCAACGACAATTGTGAAAATGAGAAATTTTGGAAGTAAGAAGAGTAATTTTCCAACACATCCACTCCAAATAATCAAAAGCTTTAATTAAAATAAAATAAAAAATAAAGTAAAAATCAACCCACTTGAGTTGGTGAGGTGATGTTGACTTAGGAGGATGAAGTGTATTCATCTCAAGATTTCATATTAGATTCTACTCGGTACTAATTTCAATGGACAAATTTGACTTAAAAAAAATACAAGCTCACATGCCACAAAAACTCACATTTTAGCAAAAATAAAAAAAGTGTGAACTTCTGATGGTGGTATGTGATTTAAGAGACCACATCATATGAATAAGGCTTTCCTAATGAAGATGATGTGGAACCTTATGGAAGAGATAGATGAGCTTTGGTGTAAAGTCCTTATTAGCAAATATGGTAGAAATAATAATCTCATGCTTTCTTGATGAGGAACTAATACACACCAATTTATCATTCAAAATGCTTATAGGTTGTTGCTTTGGGATATCCAGTCTAGATAAAGAGATTGGAAGTCTTTATGGGATTGAAAATGACCTCACCATATTTAAACTTTCATATGGTTGGAATCCCATGAGCGCATTCTTACCAACTATCGGAAAAGCAAGTGGGGAGTGGGCATTTACCCACAATGCACTAGATGTGGGAGAGGCGATGAAACAATCATCCATGTGACTCGAGATTTTGTCTACGCTACTCAGGTATGACTTTGTTTGGTTCCATCTAATTTTATCACAAAATTCTTTAATTTTGATTCTTGGGACTAGATTTGTTCTTGCAAGCTGTAAGACAACTTTCATTACCACTTTTTTTAATATAATTTCAGGAACCAAACGACCTTGTTTTGGTAATCAATATTTTATAAGAAAGGAGACAATCAACATTGGTTGGAATAGACCATCTGATGGATGGACATAACTCAACATCAACGGTGCTTGCAAAAGGGAGATATAGTCTCCAGGTTGTGGCGGTCTTTTACTTAACTCAGATTGAAGATGGATAAAATGCTACATTTGGAAGACTAATGTGTGATGCTATTTTGATTAGTATGATTACAAACAACTACAATGATTCCCACATTTGTGCAACGTATTCACAATCTTTTGACTTTGAATTAACATGTACTATTTCGTCATACCTGAAAAAAGGGAAATCATTGTACTGATTGACCGACTAACTTTAGTCTTTCTCTAGATTCTTTAAGTTATACTATTGTGGAGATTCCGTCTAGTGAGCTCCATATATTACTTTTTGATAATATTTTTTGAGCTTTGTATGCAGAGGAATTTTCAGCTAGTTCCTTAATTTATTTTTTGAGGCCTTTGCCTCTTTTGTACTAAGAAATATATTTAAATAAACCTTTCAAGAAAAAAATTTAAATATATATTTTACAAATTTTGGATTTTTATGGACTACCTAAAGCTTGACAGGGCTCTCAATCCCCTCTTATTATTAAGGCTCAAAATATGATACTCAAGTCCTACATTCTTTTTATATTTTTTGGGCAAGCCGGTTCGGACAGACCCATTTTGACAGGTCTACATTTGACTCCTATTTTGGATTACTTTTGATCTTTTAAAAAAGAATCTTCAATCTTAAAATGAGTGATCTATTTAACAATTTCACATTGTTTATAAAACGTGTTTAACGAATGAGAGTGTGATATTTTTATTATTTTTTTTATGTTAACCCTCTGGTTCACGAGGATAAGGGGTTGTATAATTCGGAGCTCGATCGAGAGGCAAGTAAAGTCTAGCCAAGAGCAGTTACACCCTGAAATCGAACTCAGATCATGCACACTTCGTCTTTGGTGGAGATAATTAACCACTTGAGTCTAATTGCTTGGTTACTAAGTTATCTTTTATCATGTACTCCCTCCGTCTCATTTTAATTTTCGCTTTAAAATTATGCGCGATTTTAAAGGAGATGATTAGCTGAGCTGATTTCAATACTAAAATTAATATAACTTACTAAAACACCTTTACTATTTGTAGTTAGTAGAGTGAAATTCGATAAATAAAAGTAGATGGACGAAATGAGAAAGCCATCATAGACTCACACACACAAAGTGGAGGTACCGGGGTTGAAACCCCGGTCATGACGTTCTGCCTAACAATTTCGGCATTTTGCCAGTTGAGTTAGGACTTATGAGACAAATTCGATAAATAAAAGTATATTAATGAAAAAATAATAAATATTGCATTGATATCGTAAATGAAAAATATATTGAAACAAAGAAAAGAATATTAAAATGATAATTAAAATGAGACGGAGTGAGTATTAACGACGTAATCACTATCGATATACGCATAGGGTATGAGAAGAAAAAAAGTGATAAAAACAAACACCATGTCGAAAATGTATATAAAATACGATGCTATGTGTTGGACATAAAAAAATAAAGTCAACGCAACATTTCTATTATCACATGTCTTGCACTGCATTTCAATGCATTATCTTTTCAAATTAACCACTATAAGAACACCAGGATAGCTCTCTTGTCAAAAATCATTCAAAACATCTATACTCCCTCAAAAATGGATATTTTCCTTTCACAACCAATAAATGTAGCACTACTTTTAGTGCTTCTATACATCATATGGAAGATCAAAAAACCTAGCAACAAATTAAAGGGTATGAAACCACCAGAACCATCATATGCCTTACCTTTAATAGGTCACCTCCATTTGCTAGGAAACCAAATACCCCTTGCAAGAATCTTTGCTTCTTTTGCTGACAAATATGGTCCAATATTCCAAATCCGTTTAGGAGCATACCCTGCACTTGTTATTTCCAACAAAGAAGCAATCAAAGAATGTTTCACCACAAATGACAAAATCTTAGCCTCTAGGCCAAAGTCAAGTCATGGAATTCACCTAGGTTATAACTATGCTGGATTTAGTTTTGCACCTTCTGGCCCATATTGGTCAAAGCTAAAGAAAATAACCATAGTTGAATTACTTTCCTCTCGCCGCCTCGAATCGTTGAGGCATGTTTATGAATCGGAGATTCATACTTGGATTAAGGATCTTTCATTTTATGTTAAGGGAAACAACAAGGTCAAGGTTGTAATTAGTGAATGGTTGAAAAGGTTATCATTTAATACAATCACAAAGATGATTGGTGGGAAAACGTATTTTGAGAATTTGAATGTGGAAGATGTAGAAGCACATGGTAATATTGTGAATCTTATAAGAGAATTTATGCTTATTGCTGGTGAGTTTGTTCCCAAGGATTTGATTCCAATTCTTGGTTGGTTTGGTTTTCAAGGACAAGTGCTTAAATCTATGAAAAGAGTTGGTAAAGATTTGGAAACACTTGTTGGAAGCTGGATTGAAGAACATGTTGTTAATAATTCAAATGAGAAACATGATTTCATTGATGTGATGCTCTCTGTGATTGAAGATGATCATGTTTATGGTCATAACCGTGATACTATTATCAAAGCAAATATTACGGTATGCATTTTCTCATAATATGAATCTTTTAAATAATTAATTTCTTTTAATGAATCATGGAATCATTAAAATTAAACTCATAAAAAGTACAGCCAAATAAAATAACTAATTTTACCACACAACTTTGTCTAGAGAAGGGTTTGTCTCCTTTTTTTTGTTGTAAAACGGGATATTCAAGTGCAGCCCTAGAGAGTCAGATAAGATTTGGATGACAAAACACTTCCCAGAGTTTCAAATTTATTTAAAACTCACAAATGTAGATAGACTACAACAATTTTAATATCTTTTTTGACAAGCTAGAAATTTATTTAATAAAACAATTGGGGACATAAACCTAACGCAGTTCAAGAAAACCAATCATCGTAAACACAATATTTATGGAATTTGGAGACATGTCATTGCTATGCATGACCATTTGAACTCTAACGTTGTTGTTGTTGTTATTATTATTATTATTATTATGGTTAGGAGCTAACTAGTCAACATTTTACTTTATTCAGGATCTTATGTTAGCTGGGTCAGACTCAACATCCACAACACTGACATGGATCCTAGCCATATTGTTGAATAATAGGAATGTTTTAAAACGGGCACAAGAGGAGATAGAGCATCATATAGGTAAGGGCAGAAGGGTAGAATCGTCGGACATAAAAAACTTGGTTTATTTGCAAGCAATTTTTAAAGAAACTTTGAGGTTATACCCAGCAGCTCCACTATTAGCACCCCATGAAGCTAGAGAAGATTGTTACATTCAAGGTTATTATGTACCAAAAGGGACACGTGTATTTTTCAATGTATGGAAATTACATAGAGATCCAAGTATTTGGTTAGAGCCTGAAAAGTTTTTACCTGAAAGGTTTATTAATGAGAATGGAGAAATTAATCATGAAAGTCATCATTTTAAGTACCTTCCTTTTGGATTAGGGAGAAGAGCTTGTCCCGGATCTATGTTTGCTACACAAAATAGTCTCCTTACACTTGCATGTCTTCTTCATGGGTTTGATTTGGAAGTGCCAGTTGATGAAGTTGTTGATATGAGAGAAGGTTTGGGAATAACTTTGCCTAAGTTAACTCCATTGCAAGTTATTTTAACCCCACGATTACCCTTTGAACTCTATCAATGATACACGTTATTATTGATATTATGCAAATAAAGTATCATCCGCGCATAATTGTAAAGACTGATCTTTTAAGACAGATAAAATCACAACAAATAACAAAGTACTCTACGATGGTTTAAACAATAATACATAGCTTAGTTCCCAAGACTTCGCTGGTAAAGATTCAAACCATATCATCAAAGCATGCAAATTTGGGTTTGTGTTTCTTATATGTATGTGTGTCATTGTGTATTTTTTATTTTTTTATTACTTATTCCTTGTGTATTTTTTTTTTTTTGAAGAATTATTCGTTGTGTATTGATAAGTATATCTTATTACATGTAATATATAAACAATATTTCATGCTATTATTTTATCATCTAATCAAACTTTACCATTAAATTAATGTCACGAAACATTGTGAGCTCATTACTCAAATAACTGACTCGTAGCACTTAGGATGTGGTGATATTTTCACAATTAAGATAAAAACTTGAAATACATTTCACCTTTAAAGATGCCCTAACATAACCAATTGTTTTTGTTCTTGGTATTGGCAATGAACATTCTTCTAATTTTGGTTAGCTTTAAAGGGAAAATTAGTGACCATGAAGAGAAACCAATTTATCATCGTATTCCACATGAACAAAATAGTTTATCCCCGAGGATTGTTTCATGTATCAACCAAATACCTTTGAAAATAAGGAAATTTAAAGAAAAGCCATGAAGAACGAAAAAAGGAGAAGAAAAAAGAGATGGGGGAAAAGGAAAAGCTATGAAGAACCTGTGTTGATTGAGAAAAATATATAGATGAAGTTAGTGATTTGTTTTTGGTAACAAAGAGGGTTTTTGTCCAAATTAAAAGAACATAAAACTACAAAGAAACAAACCAAAGAGTAGAAAATCTGTTATGATTATGTAACCAAACAGTGTAAAAACACGTTAAAAACACCCTTTAATACACTATAACATTTCAAATTTCATTATCCAAATCATATAAGAAGTGTGGGAAAAGAATCTTTCTTCTTAATATCTCAAATAAAAGTAACCAGACTCAATACCTTTTGATGATAGAAAAACGTTGCTCATTCTCTCCATACCTTTATTTGTAAAAAAAGAAATTAAAAAATTGAATATTATTCTTATCTTTACCCTTTGGTATGTGCCAATGGAAAAGCCACCACACTTAATCCACCCCATTATCTCTTTGATTGAACAAAAACTTATCATCACATTTATGCATTCTCTGCGATGTAAACATGTCGTGTCTCACTAACTCTTCCTTATAACTAGTTTCACTAATTGACAAATAACCTTCAATTTTTAATTTTCATTTTTTAACATTCAGAATGCTTCACGTGGAAGCTATATGGTCATTTACTTTGAAAAATTATTTTTTATTTTGATCTTTTAAATTCATGTTAATTTTACTTGCTTAAGGAGATACAAGATTATTGAAATCAACAATAGACAACATTTTTCGAAACAATGAAAAAGTTCAAAGAATGTTTTTGTTATTTCTTGAAAGGGGCATGAAAGACCAACCAAAATGTATATGATTAAAAAATTCAACCCAAAATTTCTTTTATGGTGGGCCGGCAGGTTGACCCGTCATTGTTTTTTCAAAAACTATTAAATAATATATTCACACAAACAATGTAAAACATGTAATAAAAATTAAATATAAAAACGATTTTAGGAAACTAAAATATATATGTAACAAATGAGTACAATAAAAAAAAAATTAAAATTATTATTCATACATCAATGTTTCATCATCTAACAATATATAACAAGTCAACAAGACAACAAAAATAAAACGTTCATGAACTCACCAATTAACAAACTATTAGAAACATGAGGTTAAAATTGTAAAATAAAAGTAATTAAATTTAATGACTTTTTCTTTCTACTCTATGGAAGAGAAAATTAGAAACCGATTGTGACTTATAAATAAAAACAAGTGTAAAAAAGAGTTTTTTAAACTCGATAGATCAAACTACCCTACCCCATTTTACACCAGATTAGGCAGGAGGAAAAACTATTAATGGTGAGTTTAAAATCTCAACTCGACCCGCCAAAAGACGTGTTAATCCAGCTGAATTGATAGGTCCAATCTTCTTACCATCCTTACCTGACATCATCATTAGCTAACATTTAATCTTCTCTTCACCACAATTATTCTCACATATTCTTCTTATTGGTAAGTTTACTAAGTTAAAAAGAAACTATATTTTTGAGAATAGAAATAAAAATTGTTTTCATAAACTAAACAAACTCATAACTTCACGAAACCTTTCTACTTTTTTTTATAGTATATAAGTCACACACATATAGATAACTTATATAGTATAACATATATATAATAGTAGTATTTTTTTTTTTGTCACTTTGCTCCTAAAAAAATATATTTATTTTGCCCCTTTTATTTATATACAAAGAGGCTGTGTAAAAATCTTGTAACCTTTTACAAGTACATAAGATAAGTTACTTGGATTCTAAAATTATAATTAAGATTTTGATGGCTTTACACTCCTGGTATCACCAATTATATATTTATCGTTTCTCTAATCTCTACCACTACTCGCTCCATCTAATTATATAACTACCGTAAAATTTTGTGTGACCACAAATACAAAGTAAACTCAAGCAAAAATACCCATATTTGGTAGTGGAATTATTATTTTTTGAATACAAAATGGGATCAAAGAGGGATTCACCAGTGAATGTTCTATTTGGATGGGTGAGGAAAAGATCAATGAAAGTGAAGATCTTTTTGGGAATACTGCTTGCTTTTTGTGCTGTGGTGGCTCTCAAGTTTACTATCAGAGAGCCAAATTTTTTCTTCAAAGCCTCTGAAACAGTCCATATTATTGGCCTTATTGTCCTCATATACAAGCTCTATGTTCACAAGAGTTGTTCTGGTAAATTTCTTAATTTCTCGTCATCAATTCCATTTTTTTTTCCTTTCCCTTGAGGATCAATTGGTCTTTAGAGACTTAGAGCAATCACGTTTCATCGAAAGATAAATAAACATTCATCTCTTTAGATGAAACACATTAACTAAACTAAACCATTTGCATCTACTTTTGTAAAAATAAAAAATTGTGTCCAACATTGCTTTGATTAAATTGTTATATATACCCTGAAAAATTGATATATAAATATATATATATATATATATATATATATACACATGTATGTATGTATATTATATTTAAATTGAGAACTTATTGTGTAAAAAATTGTAAACTTATATTTTTAGGTTTATCCCTCAAGAGCCAAGAGCTTACAGCTTTATTTCTAGCAACAAGATTAGTGGGTAGAGCCTACGTAATGGCAAACCTCCACAGTGTGTTGGATCTTATACTTCTTGTGTTAACATTACTGGTTATTTGGTTGATAAGATTCAAGCTGAAATCATCCTATATCAAGGAATTTGACAGCATGTGGTTATCTTTGTTGGTAAATATTTCGCTTTGTTATGTAATATTTTTTTATATAATATTTCAACTCATCAATCCTATCAACATCAACATTTGTTATAATCATATCAACAACATACAAGGAGTGTAGAACACCGCCACAAAATGTGGTTTAGAGAAATAAGTCGGAATCATGATCATTAGAGCGAAAAACAAGAGATGCAGTTGTAAAGGAGAACTTCTCAAATCAAGCTTGTAAAGCTTGTGTCCGACATAAAGGATCTTATTCAACTTACACACTTCCCCCTGATTATGAGAAGTACCTAGGGGACGTACCAAACAAACGTCCTCCAGAAGATTGTCATTTTAGAAAGACATTTTTAACATCCATTTGATAAATATGCGACTAACAAACATATGCAACAATAATAACAATTAATAGTCATCTTGGTCAGATAAAGAAACGTTTCTTCACGATCCATACTAGACTATTGAGAAAGTAAGTACCTCAGTCATAAAGAAAGTACCTCAGTCATAATTTGTTGTTAAGGCTTTGTTTGGGAGTTTGGAGGGGAGGGGAAGGAAAGACTTTGGGGGTGGGAAATATAGAGAGAAATAGAGAAATCTTGCACATTTTATTGAAAGACTGTTTTTTTAGAGAATGATAAACTAATGCTTATGATTTATATAGTTTTAATATTAAGAATATTATAACAACATAGAATTTTTTTGAAGAATTCATATAAACCCCACAAAACCCTCCTCTAATACAACCTTTTAGTTTCCTCAATTGAGCAGAGTTTTGTATTATGAAAAAAAATTAACCCCCTAAAACCCTCCCCTCCCAATGTATTATATTTCTTCCATTTGCTCCTTCCTTTTTTCACTAATAGAAAAAACAAAATTAGTGAGGGAAATTAATGATGGAAAAAATAAAATCCCTCACAAATTCCTTGGTCGCAAAATTTAGTGACGGAATTAGAGAGAGATTTCACGTTTTCCCTCTCTAAATTTCCCTCACTAATTTTTGCTTTTTTAGTAGTGTTTTCTAAACCCTCTCCTTCCTTCCCCTCCAAACTCGTAAACAAAGCCTAAAGGGATCCTAGATTTATGGGATTAAAGCAAAAACCTTTCAAGTTTCACATCATGTTCAGTTTCTTGGCCGCATATCATTTCACTCTGCTTCGTCTGATTCTCATACTCATATTAAGTCTGAGCAAACTAATAGTGATCCTTTTCACCATACAAAACTTTTGGTGTATCAAAACTTCTGTATAGTGTTTTGTCCAACTTGCGAGCACATAATTGTGTGGGCTCTCTGCATCCCTTCATAGAAAGTGGATAGAGTTTTGCTTGCTTTAATGCTGGGTGTGGACCTTTATCAATAAAATTTTAATTATAAAAAAAAACTAATAGTGATCCTTTAAGGTCATGCATATTCTTCATAGAAAATAACAGATTTTATTGATTGTGTACAAGGTCGGATTTTCTGCAATTTTGGCAATAATAATCCACCCACTATTTACACATCATAGCTGGATTGCTCGAGTTTTTTGGGTGTTCCCTACGTATTTGGAAACTATTTCAATACTTCCCCAACTTCGTTATATGCAAAATGCAAAGGTATGAAACCTCAAGCCTTTGTTTTACTATATATAACTTTTTATGACTTAAGATAATATTGTAATCCTAAAACATGCATGTTTTCAGATCGTTGAAACATTCACAGGATATTATGTATTTGCTCTTGGTGTCTCAAGATTTCTCTCATTGGCTTTTTGGATTATTCATGTGAGATTCATTAACTTTTTATATTTTCTTAAATAACATATACCTAAATAGTTGTAGAAACACAAATTTCTATATGAAAATAGTCGTTGGTGTTTGAAATAAAAATTATGCTCATGTTTTGTAAGAACGATATGATAAAATTAGTTTTATAGATTTACAATATCCAACTTGTCACAATAATTGGATTGCACTAGTGATTAAAGTTTTTAAATAACTTATGCTATGATTATTGACTATTATTATTAATATAATTTTAGCTTTTATTCGAAATTACTAGTGCAATCAATAATTAACTTTGAAATAAAAGTTTGTATAGCCATGGAAAATTTGAAACATATTAGGATTCCAACACATTGAATAATAATTTGAAATGCTTTATAATATTTTGTAGACTTATGATACTCGAGGGCAATATCTCTTTTTTTGGGGCCATGGCTATTTCTGGATGCTATCCCTTTTTTTATCGGAGATAATTCAGTCTTTCATCTTGGCAGACTTTTGTTACTATTACATCAAGAGGTAGGTTATTTTGTTTTCTCTTCTTAATATCTATTTTTTTAACAATCATCTTGATATCCTTTTGTCTTGTATATTCAATATTATCTCTTATAAAGAAAATAACTATTTAAAAAATTACATAGTGGGTGAGAAGGTTAGGGAGGAGAAAGTAGGGGGTCAATGAGAAGAAATCACAAAACAATATAAAGGAAAAATAATTTTAACAACACACCCAAAATTCCTATACTATTTAATTTGACGAGCCATTTAATTTGATGTGTTAATACCACATGAATTTTGCTACCTCGGTTCCTAAAATAGTGGACTCATAGGAAAATACCTTTAGTTACTGTACATCTTTTTCTTCTTTTCTCTCAAAAAAATATATTTTTCTTCTTTGTTTATTGCACATCCTTTTCTTGTACCTAACAAAATATCAGGGAAGAATATAAATAAATTCTCGTTTCTAAATGGTATTTTTTTAAATAATAAAATTGTTAAGAAATTTATTATTACTATAAAACTTCTTATTTCATTGCAATTACATTGAATAAGTTTTATAGTCTACATGGTTCGAACACGTAGAATATAATCATTTCAGCTTAATCACTATGAATTTAGCATTTTTTTTTGGTGATAACACTATGAGTTTAGCTACTCATGTTAATGCACAAATAACTAATGTAAAAGAAAACAACATTACATGAATTTAGGAATGACTATGAGTTAGCCACCACAAAATATGTCATCCTCAGCTCCAAATGTGTCTTCAATATCCCAAAAATCTAAACCCTTTCTATGAAATGAAGTTGGCTTTTTTTATAGATCTCGTTCTATAATGTAAAAATCATGTCCCAATTTGCTAAATTGTGTCTCATTTCTCTTTAACTTTCAAACTTTAGAATTGATGCTCTCACGATTCGTTCCTTTTGTGCGACAGAATAATACAAATTGACATGGTCAGATTTTCCTCAAAATCGTGACACGATGTACCATTTTTGTGGCACGGTTTATAGTTTTCCTTGATTCTTAAATTTTGTCTTTTCCAACTTAGAAACACCTCAAAATCTCTTAAAGCTCTACTAAATAAAATGAAAATAACTAACTAAACATCATATGACATAATGTCATCAATAGAAGTCTGGAAATCAATTTTTTTAAAAAGTACCTTCTTAATTCACATTATTTGGTCGACACACAAGGTTCCTATGAAAGTAGTAATTTAGACACGGATGTATTTAACTAAGAAAGTAATAGTATTTTTTTTTTTTATTTTTAGAAAAGAATGTTAGAGTGTTTTCCTAAGAAAATGAAATTGTGAATGAGAAACTTTTTTTTTTCTGTATTACTACTCATTTTCAACTTGTTTTGTTTTCAGCTTCATGCAAGGGAAACTTTTGAGAAAGATGCCTGTTTAAGGATCTTGTTTTGGATTACAATGTATTGAAGAAGAGTTTACAATTGTAACTTCGTTTATGGATTTTATATATCATAATACTTAAAGGTGATATATAAACGTTTTCTATTTTCTACACTTAATCTATATTTATTCTATACATGTACAATTATAAATATTTAAAGTGATTTTGATGTCCTCATAAAATTAGCTTAGTTGGTAGAGTCATTACACATATTATATGCAAGGATGAGGGTTGAAACTCTGGACACTTCAGTTAATTTCTAGTCACTTAACTATTTGACAAAAAAATAAATTTTATAATAATTTTGAAAAAGTAATTCTTGACCAATTCTAACCCACCGAGACAAGAAGTGGAGTCAACATGATTAAGGGATACTATTTTATGGTTTGATAATAGAGAAATGATATTTTGATCACCATTTTGTGACAACTTATGTGACAACTTTATCTCTCATACTCACATTATTTTTTTACTTTCTCTCTCTATTATTTTGGTTTCCGTGTCACTATCTACTTTCCTTTGTAAATTAGTGGTTGTCACAAAAGTTGTCACTCAAATGGTTGTTCAAATAACACACCTCTTGATAATATAGATCTATAAAAGTACATATTCAACTAGATCGTAAGTTAGTGGTTGACAACATTGTTGATAGTAATCAATATTCAATATGAATTTTGCAATATCGTGGCAAATTGTAAAGCCTTGTTGTAACATTATTTTCCAAATTTAAGAAGTTTTGTGAGGAGACAAACAAATTATGTCGTCCATGATTTAGCAAGGGTGTCCAAATATCAATTAAGTCTTTGATTTGATTCCATTTTGTATTACTACTATGACGACGAATGAAATAAAATAAGTTTCTTTGGGTAAAAAAGCTTTGTGAGTATCATCATTGTCATCGTGACAAACACGAGCTTTATTTGTAGGGGAATAAAATTTGACTCGTGAATATATGCTTACTTGAAACAAAATTTAATTTTACACATTTCGGTTGAAAAATCAAAATAAATAAAGATGTAGTCAAAATGCTACAAAACTTTGCAAGAAAGATTGAGTTTTGCGAAAATTAAACTCAAAATTCAATTTCTAGATCGAGATTTCCATTGCTTTGTTTTTTAAGTTTTTAGCGCTTTAAAAATTTCTAATTAATCTGTCCTTGGTAGGAAAATTCTATTTTGATGAGGAAAGTCATATTTTTAACATTCTAATTATGCCTGCAAAAAAAATGAAAAAATTTAATCTCTAAGTCATTTTTTGAATTTAAGAGAAAAATAAGAGGAAAAAAAATATGAAGAATTTCAAATTACAGCAGTATAATCTGTGGGTTTTTTTACAGGGTGACATTTTTTAGACTTCATATATATTTTATGGTCAATTTGAACAATTAACTTTTTTTTTTACTTTTGAATATATATGTGGATAGACCTGATCAAACCGGATAATAATTGGGTAATGTTAACACTCTTCAAGAATATTTCACTCTATTCCTCAAAAAAATATATTTTACTTTATACATATTTTACAAAATTGATCGTTGACCTGAATATTAATTATATCATTAGATCGTCTATATAAAATATTTTACATAAATCTAAAACTTGAACAATTGTGATTATGAGTCGTTATATATATTATTGTGATGCATCAAGACTAATGCACATGCGGATAATTACATCGATATAGTTTGATATCTTCTCTTTAACTCTAACCAATGAGGGTGGATCTAACTAGCAAAAGGGACTAGACTGTAAGTACGTTTAAAACTAATGTTCGATTCGTGACCGAAAGTAGGGATGGTAATTGGACCCAGGTTTGATGGGCACGCGTAAAAAATACCCGTAATGGGTAGGATAAAATCTCACTTTTATGGGTATGGGCTTGGGTCCGGATAATTACTTGCAAATTTATATGGGTATGGGTGCGGGTAAGGGCACTATACTACTCAGCCTCGCAACCCGCATATACATATTTATATAATATAATAAATATTTTATTTATTTTTGGTTACAATTATTTAATTTATTTAGCTATTTAAGGATAAACCTAAACCTAAAAAAAGCTAATACAATAATCGTTTCATCCTTACCTTCATAAGCTCACGAGCTACAAATATATGATTTAAATCAACTTGATGTTTATTTTAGCATGCACTTTTTATATGTATTTTGAATGTTTTTATTTTAATTTTTAAGGAATATTTTGGATGTTTTTGTATTTGGTTAAATACTAAGATTTCTACTTTCTTTTTTTTGGTCAGGAAGATTTCTACTATTTTATGAGTTGCTTTAAAAAAAAAAAAAAAATGTTAACTTGTGCCCTCAAGACACAAGTTAATAATTCAAATATAGAAAAAACATATTGAAATGTGTGCATTGTATTCAATATTTAACTTTTTAATCATTTAAATGCTCAAAATTTTAGAGAATGTGTCTTCTTTTAGGTTTCTTAACAAGTGCCCTAAGAGCACAAGTTAAAACTACCTTAAAAAAAACTAGATTATAGTTTTATTTCAATTGTGATATTTTTTATTGTCTTTTTTATAATTAAAGTGCGGATAATGAGTACGGGTATGGAGACTTAGGTGCCCCCAGAATACGAGGAAAGACGCTAAAATTATTACCCACGAGGGTACGAACTCAGGTACGTGCATTTTTTTACAAGCACGGATATGGGGAAGGATACAATAGGACCTACCATTGTCAGATCTATTAGAGAGATATTCATATATCTTTAATAGAATTACCTCTGATAGTGGGAACCTCGGAAAAACAATAAAAAAACATTAAAATACTACTAAAAAAAGTTCTTGAGACGTAGATGGAAACTCATTAAATGACAAATATTTTATATAACATACTGAACAAAAATATAAAGGATCTGATTCAAGCATTTAAAGTAAATATTTTCCGTTTGTTATATAGAGAAATTTTTTTTATAATTTTTCTGCCAAATCAGTGTCCACATCAAATAGTCCTTATTTGCATTTGGACTTTTCAGTAGAGATTTAGATGGTCTTTCTTTAGAAATAAAAGAAATTGCGGCATTCACTGCATGCTCTCCTGGAGTTACTAAGAATATATCCCACTGAATAGGGTTTTTTCATATTATTTCATTTCTGTTTCAGCAAAAAATACCCATATTTTGGTTGCAAGATTTTTATTTTTGGTCACAAAATGGGATCAAAGAGGGACTCTCCTGTGAATGTATTGTCTAGCTGGTTGAGGAATAGGTCAATGAAAGTGAAGATCTTTTTGGGGATATTTCTTGCTTTTTGTGCTGTGGTGACTCTCAAGTTTACCATCACAGATCTAGAATTTTTCTACATAGCCTCTAACACTATCCATATTGTTGGCCTTATTGCCCTCATATATAAGCTCTATGTTCACAAGTCTTGCTCGGGTAAGTTTCTTAATTTTTCATCACTAATTGGACATTATCTTGATTTTTTTTCTCGAGAAAATGAACATTTGCATTGATCTATGCGACCCAGCGATAAGTAAAGTCTCTTCGCAAATTATTTTTGTCATTGAGAATTGAAGAACTCCTGTAAAAACTTGTCTCTTTAGATGAACCCATTAGTATAATTTACCATTTGGGTCAAACCTCTTGTTGAACATTGCCTTGATTAAATTGCTACTATTATTATTTTTTAACAAGAAATTGCTATTAATTAATTGTTAATTTAATTTTTGGTTTAAAATTAAATAATTAATTTATTAAATTCACAAACGGATTATAGAGGACCAGCAATTTATCCAGAACAAACTTGCTACGTAACTGTTAATGTTAAAGAAAACACTAGCTATGTAACTTATTAAAACAAAAAAGTCGTTATGTACATTTCCTGAAAAAAAAAACTGACGAAGAACAAGTGTGTTTGATATTTTTGTAGGAAAAATCATAATCAATCAAAAGTAGGATGATTTAGTTTGGTTTGGCGTTCGCAATCTTTTTCTAAAATCCGAACCAAATTAGACTAATGAAGAATGAGTTGATTTGATTTATATTCAATTTGATTGACGTATATTAAGAAATTTATAATTAAACACCTAAAATGCTATAACATTTTGTATTTTTAAACAAGTACATGAATACATGAATACAACATAATTTAGTAGAAGGGGGAATAATAGAGGTTATCTGAATTGAAAATGGTTCCAATGAAGGATTGTTTTTATATTTAGTAGCAAAGGAAATTGCTACAAGGTTAGGAAAAGTTGTAGATCCTCTCATACCTTCCAATCAATCAACGTTCGTACAAGATAGACAATTGGTAGATGGTGTAGTAGCAATTAATGAGACGGTATATATGGCTAAGTAATGTTAGGTGTGAGTATGGAAGACTCTTATTTACATATGGATCATGGATATTGTGTTCCTTAATTGTAAGGTGAAAACTATTCCTTTGATATACCCTGGCTTCCCAGTAGGGGAAAATCATAGGAGTGTGTTAACTTTGCTCCTGATTATAGAGATTCTCTGGAAAAGACATTGTTCATGGCGTAATTTGTTTGTCATCCTAGGAAGTAGAATTGTGCTTATTAATATTTGAGTATCGGGAATTTACCTATTTTCTCCCTAACCTTTTTGAAAATGATGATAAAGGTCAAAATAGTTGTTAGTATCCAAAGAAGGTTTCTTTGCTGTGGTTATAAGGCTCTGTTTGGTAAAAATAGTGGATAGTTGATAAGTTAGTTGATAGCTTATAGCTGATGACTGATAGTTTATAGTTGATGATTTATAAGTTAATTTAAGTGTTTGGTAAAATTAGCGGTTCAACTAACTGACAAATGTAAAATGACATAAAAGGTCATCTTTAATTCATAATAAAATATATCTATTAATATTTAAGTATTTAATAATTTATTATTTTTAAAAGTAATTTAAATTATTTTTTATTGGCTAAAATTTTATTTTAATTAAATGTTTGCACTTTATAAAACAATTATATGTAACAATAGACCATTATTCTTTCAAAAAATAAATGTAACAATAGACCATTATTATTATATGCATTTGTTTAGAAGAATTATTATTAAATGTTTTATTAACAATAATAGATACTTACAACTCTTGTCAAAAAAATAATAGATGCTTATAATGAATATTATCTTTTGAAAAGAAAAAAAAAAGAATGTTACATGTACTATATTATTAACAACAGAAGGTATATTTGAATGAAAAAACTTATTAAAAGTTGACGTGCTGAAAAATAAAATAATGGAATGTATATTTATTCTATGAAAAAAAATAACGGAAGGTACACACGCAGTGAAAAAGATATGTGCAGCTGGACTATTACACAAAGGCAATTAAATAAACAACAGAAGGGTAAAAGTGGGTTTTGATAAAAATAATAAGGGTAGAAGTGGAAGAAATATTAATAAGCTATAAGCCATAAGCTCAAACGCTACTTGGAATAACGTCTGAAAAATAGCTTACAAGCTCGTAAAATAAGCTATAAGCTCGTTGTAAAAAACCGTTACCAAACAGAGCTATTTGTCAGACGAGCTTATAAGCTATCCGCTATAAGCTGGCTTCTTGGCCTTACCAAACAGAGCCTAGGAATAATTTCTTTTGAATAAAGTGGTCACAAGTGTGTAGATCAAAATCAAATGATGGATTGGTGGTGGAAAACCTTAGGGAAATAACTTTTGCAAATAAATAAGTTTTTATGTTAATTTAGAAATCATCACTTAACGAAAATAGTATCTTTGTAAATTGTTTTTTCATAAACAACATTTACAAACTTTTGAATCATACGTAAAAGCTTATTTATTTGCATAAGCTCAAAATAAGCCTAATTTAAACGGGACAATACCCACCTTAACAATAAGTTGTTTTGCATAAACTCAAAATTGTTAAGATGGGTATTTTTGCTTAAGCTCAAATAACATTTGTTGTTTGTATGATCTAGAATTCGAACCCAGATTACCATGAAAAATACCCACCTTAACAATTTTTGAACCATACAAACGATCAAATGTTATTTGATATCTTTGACAATTATGAGATGTGATTATTTTAAGTAATAGATTGATTTTCTTGTATTTTAGATCAAATCAAAGTGAGATCTTGGAGATATTTTTTTGGATAAATTAAATAGTATTTTATGTTTAAATTTCATGTTTTGTATTAATATCTAATTAATGGTTAATATTATTTGGTATACCTGATTAAAACAATTGAGTTATTAGCATTGCAAGAGGATAATAGTACCTCTTATTTCTCCTGCAAAAAATTTATGTGGTTATCCCCACGCACAAAAATTCAAACTTTTGTATGGATTTCGTTTGAACTTTATAATGCATTGTATGCGACAAACTAAACTATATTTTCATATTTTTAGGTTTATCCCTCAAGAGCCAAGAGCTCACAGCTTTATTTCTAGCAACAAGATTAGTGGGTAGAGTCTACATAAAGGCTAACATCCATAGTGCACTGGATGTAATACTTCTTGTGTCAACATTATTGGTTATTTGGTTGATAAGATTCAGGCTGAAATCTTCCTATATCAAAGAGTTTGACAACATGAGGTTATCTTTTTTGGTAATTATTTCTCTTTGTTATGTAAATACTTGTTTTATAAAACTTTGTTGTGTAATTCTAGGTCATTGTTTAGCAAGTTTTTAGTATGCATTCAAAGAATGTTTAATGGTACATTCATATCAACAACATATAGGGAGATCACAATACAATCATGAGAAGTGGTTATGAGAACTTAATTAGAATCATGATCACTAGGGCGAAAACCAAGAGATGTAATCATAATGTAGAAATTCTCATTCGTGTGGTTTCATAATGTTTTTAATTTTCAAGGTCATGAATGTTCTTCAACGAAAAATAACATATTCTATTCACTGTGTACAAGGTGATAGCTTCTGCAATTTTGGCAATAATAATCCATCCAATATTTGCACATCATTTTTTGTTAGTTCGAGCTTTTTGGGTGTTCCCTACATATTTGGAAACTTTTTCAATACTCCCTCAGCTTCGTTATATGAAAAATGCAAAGGTTGGAAACCGTTAGCCTTTGTTCTATTATATATATAATTTGTTTATGGACAAAACTTAAGTACAATTCCTTAGGTGCTTTTCGTATGGTTCTTAACTAAAAATACAACTTTTTTGGAGATAACAAACTTTGAGAAAATTATGGATTTAAGGAAATCATGGTGAATTTACTTAAGAACCATACGAAAAACACCTAAGGAATTGTACCTATGTTCTTTCCTTTGTTTATGCCTTAATAAAGATAATATTGTAATTCTAGCACATATTTTCAGATGGTTGAAACATTCACAGGATATTATGTATTTGCTCTTGGTGTTTCAAGATTCTTAACACTGGCATTTTGGATTATTCATGTGAGTTTCATTTAATTTTAATTTAATGTTTTCTAACATAACATAGGTTTACATATTTCAAGTCCTATATAAGTCTATTTTACATTCATGATATAATTCAAATCATGGTCAAATACTACTAGTTTATCAGTTTTCCAAATTTTTATTTAAATATTCTAAAATTGTACTATGCCCATAACAACTAGAATGATAGCTTCTTTTTTCTAATGGAAAATTCGAATAATTAATTATTAGATTAATTTTTCTCTCCTTTGTCCGGGTTTGAATCTAAGATATCTAACTTATTATTCCATAATATAATTAACTTTGAAATAAAAGTTTGTATAACCATAGGAAATTTAAACATCTTAGGATTGGAGCCACATTGAATAATTTGAAATGCTCTCTTACCTTTTGTAGACTTATGATACTCGAGGGAAATATCTATTTTTTTTCGGCTATGGTTATTTCTGGATGTTGGCACTTCTTATATGCGAGTTAATTCAGTCTTTCATCTTAGCAGACTTTTGTTACTATTACATCAAGAGGTAAATTATTTTGTTCTCTCCTCTTCTTAATATTTTTTTCTTGTATATTCAATATTTTATTTCTTGAAAAGAAAATTATTATTTCAAAAGTACAAATTAAAGTAGGTGAGAAGGTAAGAGAGAAAGTAGGGGTCATGGAGAGTAAATTAAAAAAAATATTAAAGAAAAATAACTTTAATTCATCAGAAAATCTTTTTTTGTATGTATTATTACTCATTTTCAATTCGTTTTCTTTTCAGCTTCATGCAAGGGAAACTTTTGAAAAAGATGCCCGTTTAATGATATCCTGATTTGGTTGACAATGTATTGAAGAAGAGTTTACAACTGTATAACTTTGTTTAAGGATTTTATATATCATAATACTGAAAGGTGGTATATAAACTCTTTCCGTTTTGTCCATTTAACCCATATTTATTCTATACAGGGATAATTAATAAATACTGAAAGTGGTACACTAGAGATGTAAAATAAAAAGTCCATGTGAGCTTAGCTCAGTTGGTAGGGATATTACATATTATATGCAGAGGATGTGGTTCGAAGTTCGAACCCCAGACACTTTACTTCTCCACAATTTAATTGCGTGACCTCTAACAACTATACTACTTGACCAAAAAAAAAAAACAAAGGATAGCGAAGAGAGAGCATGCAAAGAAGTACTAAAGAAGGATGTTTGCATTCAATAATGAGTTGGTTCGAGTGAAAAGAGATTTGGACCCCTTATGAATGTGGTTGGAGTAAAAGATTAAAAGAGTTGAGTAGTTTAAGGTTCAAGGTTCAAGTTTTGGTGAAAAATACTTACCCAACAATTACCATATTAAATATTATCATTAAAAAAAAGTATAAAAATAGAATTTTTTTTTGAGAGGGATTAAAGAGAACTTGTGTGTATCGGTGTGTGTAACCCCTTCTACTTTTTATTTCTTCTCACTAATAAGTTTTGTATACATATAATCCCAAATAAATAAATAAAAATTGGACCAAGCAACTTCATACATCAAAATTTTGGACCAAAAAATGCATTAAAAAAATCAATTTAGTAATAAATATATAATATAACAACAATAATTATAGATGTTGGTCTAACTGTCCTCGTGAACTTAGCTCAGTTGGTATGGACACCTCAATTTATTTTTTATAGCATTTCGAGGACACCTCAATTTATTTAAATTTTTGGCTTAAATATGATAATCGTCCTTGTAATTTGAGCCAGTTTTGATTTTCGTCCCTGTAAAAAAAAATTGAAATACATCCCTGTAAAAAAAAATAGTTTAAAAAAGGTCCCTGGCCCCACTATTCAACTGATTTGGCATGCTTTTGGCCACGTGGCGTGCCACATAATATTAAATTTTAAAAACTATTTTTCAAATTCTGAAAATTGTTTTTAAAATTAAAAAATAAGAAAATAAATTTAAAAAACAATATAAAAATTCTGAAAATAAATTTTAAAATATAATAATTTTCAAAATAAAATTAATATTTTTGAATATTATATAATCTGAAGAAAAAAAAAGATTTTTTTTTAAATTAAAATTTTCGTAAAAGAACAAGAAATTAGATTTTTTTTTAAATTTAAAACTTTTGAAAATATAATTGTCATTATTTTTGAAAAAAATTAATATATAATTTTCAAATTAAAAAAATCTATTTTTCGAAAATTTAATTTTCACATTTTTTTTCAAATTTTTTAACTTTAACAGTTTTTTTGTCAAAAAATTAAGTTTTCGAAAATTTTAATTTTCAAAGATTTTTTTTTGGAAAAGTATTTTCAGATTTTTTTCGGAAATTTTTTATGATTTTTAAATTTAAAAAAATAATTTTCAGATTTTTTATTTTTAACTTTTTTAATTACGTGGACTGCCACGTCAATGTCATGTGGCAAAAGTTGCACAGTCAGCAACTGCCACGTGAGCGATTAGCATGCCAAGTAATACATGAAGTAGGGAGGGACCATTTTCAAACAAATTTTTTATTTCAAGGATGTATTTCAATTTTTTTTTACAGGGACGAAAATCGAAACTGGACCAAATTACAGGAACAATTATCATACTTAAGCCTAAATTTTTCATCTAAAATGTGCAAAATTCTAATTTTTTTTCTTCGAGTAAGTATTTGCTAGCATGTAATTTCGACAGGCTCATTTAATATGGTTAACACTTGGTTGATCTTTAACTTTGCAGGAATCGAAGGCTTTCTCATTTCAATTTGAGGATTTCGACAAGATGGCAGACCTAGCGTGCATAGTCAGAAGTTCGACAGAGCAAGGCTGAAAGAGAAATCGCGTCGAAGTCACATATTAAAGGCGGGAAACACACGATTTCAAGCTCAAGAGCGGTTCCCTTAGTGGAAACGTTGGGACAAACGGTTGTCCAATATGGAGAAAGTGCTGATCATGAGATTAGTGTTTTGCCAGTTAGTTTCTTTTAGTATAAATAAAAGTTTTCAAGTTGGAAAATGGGTCGCAAATCATCTATAGAAATTCTACAACACTCAAACTACTGTCGTATAGGAAACCGAGTTATACATAATGTACGTAAATTGATTTGTAGACCACTTTACTTTTATTGTAATGCATTTTACATTTCCTTTAAGTTTATGTGTTTAAACTTTTACTCTTTCCTTTAGTTTTGCAATCTCAAACCTGTCGAGAGACAGTGCCTTTTTATTTCAAAACCTGTCCAACTCTCTTAGTAACCTGAGTGCATCTCATGGCCCTTTTTCAAACCGTTTCCGATCAAAGCCTTTGCACAACATGTCCTGAGATTTCTAATTCGGTCTCGCTTGTAATAATCAAAACTAGCCCGTAGTTTGCCGAAAACACTGGTAAACAATACTCACCGATCAAATTTTATTCATAAATTTTGTAGAAATGGTTAGACCATCGTAAGAACATTCACCATGAAATTTGGAGTTTTTAAACGAGTGACAAATTAATTATCAATTGTTTAAGGATTTTTTTTTATAACGCCAGAACATAATGACATCAAGAAAAAGAATAGGTGATACCTCAACTATACTCTAATCTTGTGTCACGTGCTCATATATATTATTAAAAAAAGGAAAAAGTACAGGAAAAAACTAGGGGGACATAGACCTAATCCAATAAAAACAAAGATGTGCAAGCCAACCCAAACGGGCATTACAAACATGTTAAGAACACACACTCGATTCAACCCTAGTTAAGACTAACAAACGATGTTTGGGAACACCAACCGGGCTTATAAGTTGGGGAATGAACTCGCTATCAACACAGAAAGGATCACATGCCATCAACTCCCTGCACCATCAACAACAAGCATTACCGACTCTTTCGAGTCCATAAGAGTCCGAACGGACCTCTTTCGAGTCGACTTAGCATCAAACCAAAATTCTTGAGAGTGGGGAGCAAATTCGACCGCCACCACGGTAATAAACGAATCCACATCACCCACAATTTTCTGTGATAATCCACATATAATTCATAGCCATTTCTGGCAACGATGTCGATATCAAATCGCCCCATCTGGACATCGACAGACAAGGAGATGAACACTGGTGGTGCGGAGGGTGAAGCTCGTCGCACCACCCTCCATTAATACTACACCAGAGCAGATCAATTTTGGATTTGGAGAGGGTAGGCGCGACGACGGTGGAAAAGGGTTGAGATTAGAGAGAAGACAAAGAGTTTGGAGAGAGAACGCGTTTTTCCTTTCAAAATATTGCTTAAGGATTTCGTAATTATGGGGAATGAAAATTTGTATTTAACTATTCCTTTGTCTGAAAATTCTAATTTTTTTGTGGAAATCCGTATTTTAACATCCTAAAAATGCACGCAAACAATCATGAAAAAAAAAATCAATCTCTAGGAAACTTTTCTAAATTTCACTTATATTAGAGGGTAAAAAATAGGAAGAGTCTCAAATTACAAAGTTAAAACTTGTGTTTTTGATACATGACCATTTTTCAGATTTCACATGTATTTTTTTATTTTTTTGGTCTTAGATGAAGTGGTAATCCACTGAAATTAAACTCACACACAACTGTGAGGTCCTGAGTTTGAACCCGGGTCATGCCGTTCGGCCAAGCAATTTTGACATTTTCCAATTGAGTTAGGACTTTTAGACATATTTCACATGTATTACAAGGTCATTTTGAAGAATTAACCCTACACTAAAATATAATGAATAATTTTTGGTGTAATTATAATTTTGATCACCAAAACTTCCCCTTAGTATTGACATCGCGTGAAAATACTGAGTTGACATCTCTGTCTTTTAAGTAATTTTATAATTATAACCTTTTTCATTAAAAACAACGGGGAAGGGTAATTTTTTATTAAATAAATTTTCTAAATATCCATTTTACAACTATCTCTAGATAGATTTTGAACTACATTTAGGAAACTAAGCTCTTAATATTAAGTTAACAACCCGTGAACCCACTTGAGTTGGTTTGATGACATTAGTTTGAAATATGAGCGCGTGCTTATCCTCAAGATCTCAATTTGGATAGGCTAATTTAGTTTTTTTTTAAAATAAGCTAACAACTCGTGAATACTACAACATACCTTTATTTGAGAGACATCCCAAGTCTTCTAACCTCAAATGCCAAACAATTTCAACTTTAAAGTTGTATATTTTAGAATTTAATTTTTTTTTAAGATGCCTTAAAATGAATATTAACTATTTTAAATATAAAATATTTATCTAAACATAAACAAAATTAATCAATATGTTACTTTTTTATGTACGTCCTTTTTGAAAAGGCGATGGTCAAATAAATAATTAATTTTCATTTATTTTTGGTCAAATATTTGACTTTTTAGGAAAATAATATTTAATGTTAAAAAATTAATCATGTTTGAAATAATTTGAAAGAAAAAAATGTTTGAAATAATTTGAATAAATATAATACTATCTTAATTATTTTCTTGAAAGTCAATTAGTTTTATTATTTTGGTAATTTTTTTTTTGTTATTTAAACAATTCTTGGATGAATATTCAATTAGATAATAGTATTTGAAACATTTATGCATTAGATGTAGATAAACACTTTAAAAATATATAATTTATGAGTTAATTTTGAATTTTGTATAAAAAAATACGACATTTGTTTCTCATTATAATAGACAATTCACTTTTTATGAGTTGATGTATATCTCGTTTAGATAGGATACATTAATTACTCAATAAATCTAAAATATAAATTATCTCTTATAATAAAGAACGGAAGAGATAGTACATTTAAAAAAAACACACTCTTATACTTTTCAGTCGACTCTTAAAATATTGAAAAACAAGCATGGGAAAATGATAGTTTATATTCCATTATAAGAATATCATATAATTAGTGACTATTTTATTAAATTTTATATTCATCATGTATATATGTTTGTATATATGAAGCGATCAAATTATACTAATGTATTGTTACATCGTTCAATATCATTTTACTTGATACATATTTGTAAAATTTGATTGTTAGATGTTAAGTTTATATCATTTAGATTATTCATCAAAATTTTATGCAAATCTATAATCTTTGATATGTTATTGAGACTCTTAAGATGAAGGTTTAGCTGCTTTTATTGATCGCCGTTAATCTTGGTGAATCTCAATAAAATATCAAATGATTTTAGAATTTTGTAAAACTTTATATAGATGAGCATTATGAACTTAACATCTAATGGTCAAATTTTTCTTTAAAAAAATTCTAATGGACGAATTTTAAAAATATGCATCGAGTGAAATGATACTGGGCGATGTAATATTGTTGTAATATTATATCAGTGTAATTTGATCCCTCCTTTACTGGCATTATTTATTTACTCTTTTTATTGTCCTAATGCATATAAGTATCGAACAATAGTTTTATGAAATTTTAATTTTGATTAAAATTATTCCTTCAACAAAATTTGATTAAGATTATAAGTATAAATATTTTGCACTTTCATATTATAACAAACTATGTTTATTTTTTTAATGACACCGACAATATAACAAAATCTGACAAACCAATGTTTGATCATTCACATTTAAAATTATCTTGGGTGGAGAACCTCGAATAAACAATAAAAAAATGAAAACTCTCATTAAATGACAAATATTTGGTATAACATACCAAACGAAAATTAAAGGAGATGATTCAGGCATTCAAAGAAAATCTTTTCCTTTTTATCAAAAAAAGAAAAGAAAATATTTTCCTTTTGTTTTTTGAAGAAAAAAACAGTATTTTTTTTCCTGCCAAATCAGTGCCCACATTCAAATAGTCCATATTTGTATTCATTGCATGCTCTCCTGGTGTCACTAAGAATATATCCTTCTCTAACCTCTTGTATTTGTCTCTCCATCTTGTGAGAGCACAAATACAACAAACTAAAGCAAAAACACCCTTATTTTGGTTGCTGGATTTTAAGTTTTGGTCACAAAATGGGATCAAAGAGGGATTCTCCTGTGAATGTTTTGTCTATATGGTTGAGGAAGAGATCAATGAAAGTGAAAATCTTTTTGGGAATATTGCTTGCATTTTGTGCTTTGGTGGCTCTAAAGTTTACTATCAGGGATCCAAATTTTTTCTTCCAAGCATCTGAAGCAATCCATATCGTTGGCCTTATTGTCCTCGTATACAAGCTCTATGCTCACAAGACTTGCTCTGGTAAATTTTTTAATTTCTCATCATCACTTGGACATTGTCCTGACTATTTTTTCTCCTTGAGAAAATAAACCTTTGGAGGGATCTCAGTAGTCATGGAGAATTGAACTAGGGTAGAAATAAAATTGGATTCCATGTAGTCACTTTTTTCGTGGATTCATGACTTTAGTGGCTGTCCGATCTTGATCGGATGGTGCAATAAAAGCTGATTTAATTTTTATTATATTATTTCTACAATACTCAACTTAAATCTCAACCGTTCGATCTTGATCGAGCGGTCACGGATGTGTGACTAGATTATTTGTCAACTGCATCAAATTGTGGTCTGGTAGAAACTTATCTCTTTAGATGAACCCATTATAATTAACCATTTGGGTCAAACCTCTTGTTGAATATTATCTTGATTTTTTGTTTTTTTTTTACGAGAGAATATTATCTTGATTAAATATTAATTTAATTTGTGGTTTACAATTAAACAATTAATTGATTAAAACCACAAACTGATGGCAGTTTTAAGGTCCGGTTAGCCTAGGCAGTTGACCGGACTCTGGCCCAAAACCTTTGTAATTTTTTATATAAATTTCTCTAAATTTCTTATATAAACATCTATAAATTGGGCAATTTATTTAGATTTTTTGCTTGCAATATCTTATGTAAACTTCTTTGAATGTTGCTTATTTGTTGCAAATGCAATTTATCCCAAACTCAAGAGTGAAAGAGGCTTAGATCTCAAAAATTGCAGAGAAAAAAAAATGTGTTGCAAATTTTTTTATGCCCAAACAATTTTTTTTACCCTGACTTTATCTCCGCCATTATTTATACAGCACCATAAATTATCCGGAACAAACTAGCTATGCAACTGTTTGGCTGAAGGAAGATGTTTTGATTGAATTATAAATTTCATTACTCCTATTGGGTTTGTTTGTTTTAAAGTGATAAAATGGTCGTACGAATTTGATGACACTATTAGTTGGTTTTTTTTTATTATTAGTTTGATGATATGCCTATCTAAAATCCAAACTAGTTGTCAAAAGACTGATTTTGGATATGAGACGTCTTTTGTTTGATTTTCGCTTGTTTTTTTGGAGGAATGTAAATGTAAATACATTTATAATTGTTTTTTTTGGCTCGAAGGTCTTACATTTGACTGAGTGAAAAAAAAATAATGATATGCATATCTCATAGAATTTGTTTCATCTTCTGCACTGGGCATCCTTTATGATTTTATTTTTATTTTGATATCTTTGAAAGTTATGTTATGTGATTATTTTTTAAGTAATAGAAATATTTTTTTTATGTCTTCGACCCTCTTTTGTACAAAATAATTGTGGTTTTTCTTCACCAACAATGGATTGATTTAAGTGGTGAGTGACTTGGACTTCTTAAACAAGTGGTACGTGTTTAATCTTTGACTCTTGCGTGTAAAAAAAGACTAGTTGGGAGGAGAGAACTCATCTTATGTACCCTTAAACGGTGTGAAAATTTCATACGTGTAACATCATAACCCAAAAACAGATGTGATTTTTCTTTTATTTTTGATCAAATTAAATGACATCTTAAAGATAGGTTTTGGCAAAATTAAATATATAGTTTATGCTTACTCCTTTTTCAAAGTTTTGTATGGGTTGATGTCTCTTAAATAACATTTTTCATATTTTTAGGTTTATCCCTCAAGAGCCAAGAGATCACAGCTTTATTCCTAACAATAAGGTTAGGTGTTAGTGCCTATATGGAGGCTAACATTCACACTGTGTTGGATCTGATATATCTCTTGTCAACATTACTGGTTATTTGGTTGATAAGATTTAAGTTGAAGTCATCCTATATGAAGGAGTTTGATAACATGTGGTTCTCCTTTTTGGTAAATATGATTACTTTTTTTTTCCTTTGGTTGTTTAATTCTAGATCATAATTTCACAATTTTCTAGTTTGCATTCAAAGAATATGTTGCATTTAATCGAAACATTCAAATTAGTTTCATGTGACTGAAAAATGCATGAATAGATAGGGTAGAAAAGGAGGGTGTGAATTAATCAAGTGTTCCTTTAAAATATTTTGCAAAATAGCTTAGGTAACATAAAGACTATTGATATTCACAAGTGAAAATAGCTTAGATAAAAGTGAAAATAACATATTTTATTGATTGTGTACAAGGTGGTGCCTTCTGCAATTTTAGCAATATTTATCCACCCATTTACAAGACATGTTTGGATAGCTAGGGTCCTTTGGGCGTTCACTGTATATGTGGAAGCTATTTCAATACTTCCTCAACTTCGTTATATGCAAAATGCAAAGGTATGGAGCCTCTCAACTTTGTTTTACTATAATTTTATTTTATGCTTTATAGAGTATATTGTAATTCTAACATAATTTTTTTTTTCCAGATGGTTGAAACATTCACTGGGTATTATGTATTTGCTCTTGGTGTGTCAAGATTTGTATCATTGGCTTATTGGATTATTCATGTGAGATTTGTTAATTTTTTTTCCTTGTATTTTCCTAAGTCTCAAATAGCTGAATAGTTATAGAAACAATAAATTTCTATAAGAAAATAATCATTGGCATTTTAAATAAAAAAACACAGCATTAATTTTTCATCATAATTATTTTACAAAATTAGTTTTGTAGGCACTACCCTACTTGTCACAAGTCACAAGAATTGCAATGAATTAGTAATTTTAAACATTTCTTTTTACTATATTGCATTCTTAATGAATATAATCATAGTTTAAAATTACTTTATGAAATCATGAAATTCCAAGTCACAACTCTATAAATATATTTTATAATTATGATGTAATTTTAGATATGGATCCCTTACAGCTGCTACACTGTACAGTAGTTTTTTTTGAATAAATGTAAAATGACTTATCCAATTTTCAAATTTTTATGCAAGGATTCTCAGAATTGACCATATACACCCACAAAAAACTAGAATGGTTGCTTATATTATTTACATTTTTCAATTTGGTTCCTAGCTTATATTTTCAATTGGTTTCACAATATAATTATCTTTGTTTGTATCCTTAAAAAATAACTTTGAAATAAAACAGTGTATAACCCTCAGAAATGTGGGCATATTAGGATATCAACACATTGAATATTAATGTGTAAAGCTTTCTAACTTTTGTAGACCTATGAAACTGGAGGGAAATATCTATTTTTGTTTGGCTATGGCTATTTATGGATGTTGGCAGCTCTTTTAACAGAGGTGATTCAGTCTTTCATCTTGGCAGACTTTTGTTACTATTATATGAAGAGGTAGACTATTTTGTTTTCTCTTATAAACATCTATTTTTTTCTCTATGTTCAAAATTTATATAGAGCTTCAATATATTCTCTCTTGTTATGAAAATTATTATTTTATGAAAATATACAAAGTATTCAAAGTGGAAGAGATGGTAATAGTGAAAGTGAGGTGGGGGAGAGGAAATGATAAAAGAAAATGTTATAGAGAAAGTGGGTACTGTATAAAAGGAGCGTTGAAGTTTTTTATATAAAGGCAAATGAGTGTTGAAGTGTGTTGCAAGAAAAAAGAAATTGTCCATCGGAACACTCGATGGACATGAGCTGATTAAGAGGGGGTGGTAGACGTTGTTTAGGTAGGGAGATGAATGTTTTAATGATATTTTTGTGGGTGGTGGTGAGCTCTTGGTGTTTATATTGTAGGCCGCTTCTGTTTTGGATTCATATTCGTTGTCGCTAGCTCTTGTTGTGTTTGGAATATTGCTTTTGTATTTAGGTGCTTGAGTGTGGGGCTCCATAGTCTGAGCCATTTCCTTTTCTGACATGATTTATGTTTGCAACACCGCCCATCCCGTCGAAAGTCATACAAATTTGTGTTCTGAATTTTGGTGGGCCGATTGTTTTGCTTCAAGATCAGGAATTAATGTCTAGTTGCAAGTTTGTTTGGCCGGTTATGGAGTCTTCTCCGGTTGATCAGTGGTGAGGGGTACTTTACTGATTTGTTTCTAGAGTCTGATCGGCCGATCACTTTTGATTCGAGATTGGGAGTCGGTGCTTTGATTCAAGTTTGCTTTGGGATAATTATGGTGTTTATCTTCAGTGGATTAAGGGTAGAGAGGTGGTGGAAGCTGGCTAAGCGTTGCAATAGGACATTTATAAGGTGTGGCTCAAATAATGAAATTGGAGGCCTAACTCATCCTTAAAAACTGGTTCATAAGGTGAGGATTGCCTTCTCTATATAAACTTTTATCAAGAGTCTTATCTATCCGATGTGGGACATGGGTTTTTCCCAATACACCCCCGTCACGCCCAACACTCTTTGGGCTTTGGTGCGTGAATCGGCCGTCACGTCCAGCAGCACTCTTTGGGCTTGGTGCGTGAATCGGTAGGTGGCCATTGAATTCGACAGGCTCTGATACCATAAGGAAATTGGAGGCCTAACTCATCCTTAAAAACCGGTTCATCGACAGGTTTATATAGAGAAGGCAATCCTCACCTAATGAACCGGTTTTTAAGGATGAGTTAGGCCTCCAATTTCATTATGGTATCAGAGCCTGTCGATTTCAAGGGCCACCTACCGATTCATGCACCAAGCCCAAAGAGTGTTGGGCGTGACGGGGGTGTATTGGGAAAAACCCATGTCCCACATCGGATAGATAAGACTCTTGATAAAAGTTTATATAGAGAAGGCAATCCTCACCTTATGAACCAGTTTTTAAGGATGAGTTAGGCCTCCAATTTCATTATCAAATATAGTGATGAGCCTATGATGTTTGATTTAGAGATGTCTCTTTTTTTGGGTGAGTAGCAGGAAAAGGGCTTATGGATTTCATTTTCAGTGGCTCTTCGCGATGGAACTTGATTTAGGTGGTGAAGTTGATTTTGATGGTTGTTGTTTTCATGAGTGTCGAAGGTAGGTGTTCTTTAGGTGATGGGTGTATTGGTGTCTTTTAAGGTGTTTCACCTATATATGGCACCTTTGTTCTGTAATCTCTAATTTACCGGTCTCAGTTCATCTTGAGCAAGGATCAGGTTTTTAATAATTTTGCCTTTAAAAAAAACTTTTCATGTATTATTAATCATTTTCTTTGTTTTCTTTTTTGCAGCTTCATGCAAGGGCAGCTTTTGAAGAAGATGCCTGTTTAATTATCTTGGTTTGGTTATACAATGTACTGAAAGAAGAGTTTGGAACTGTAACTTCGTTTGAGACTTGTTATGATGTATAAACTTTTTCTGTTTTGTTCATTAATTTCATCCATAATTATTCTCTGCAACGAACACATTTTGTAAAAGTAATACATCAGTATACTATAGATACATTTCAAAATGGAATGTTCAAAGTGAACTCCTTGCTTTTATCCTTCATCTTTTATCCTTGTTGAGTTTATAATGGTTATCCCTAATTTCTCTGTAAATTCTTTTTCAGGCATCTTCAGGATGTTAAAATATGGATTTACACAAAAAATTGGATTTTTTCGACTAGGGATGGATTTGTTTTGAATTTTTTATTCCCCATAATTATGAATTTCTTAAACAATTCATAATTAATTTGTATCTCATTTAAAAACTTCAAAATTACATGGTGAAGGTTCTTAGGGGCGAAACGAGATATAGATGACTGGATCGGTCTGGCTACAAGACCTTGAAAAGGGAATAAGCCTTAGGACTTCTTTTTTAGTTAGAGCTTTCAATTTATTGGTCAGTCATAGCTGCAGCTATAGCCGATAGACTAGGTCTATAGGGCATGCCCTTGAGATGTAGAAGGACTGGTCTTTTCCGATGTTCTAACCATGCCTAAAAAATTTAGAGAACGAAATTTGAACCGTGAGTATATGCTTACTTGGAACAAAATTGCAATTTCGCATGTTTTGGTTGAAAAATAAAAGTAAATCGAAACGTCTTTGAAATGCTATTAAACTTTGTAGATCCTTTTTTATGTATTTCTATAGATGTCTCTGCTAACAATCAGCTCAAAATTCAGTTTCTAGGTTTCGTTGTTTTGTTTTTTTGAGTTTTTGGCGCTTTAAAAATTAGTAATTAATTCGCTCTTCATTGAAAAATTCAAATTTTTTTTTTGTAAAGTCATATTTTAACGTCTTAAACATGCTTGAAAAAAATCATGAAATAATTCAATCTCTAAATTGATTTTTTAGACTTCAACTATATTAGAGGGTCAACAATAATAAGAATCTCAAATTACAGGATTAAAATATGTGTTTGGTGATTTCAATGTGGTTTGTAGTGGGGAGGATAGAAGTGGTGTATAAGAATTTAGTTAATTGACTTTGTGAGTGAAAATGAGAGAGTTTAGATGTTTATCGGTGGTGTGGATTTATTAGACTTTCCTCCGGCTCGTGGTAAAGTTACTTGGTTTCATTCAAATGGTAGAGCTATGAACAGTGTAGATATAATTCTAATATCTAAGGATAGGTTGACTTCTTTAGGGAAGGGAATACTTTGGGTTTTACCAAGAGATGTTGTAGATTGATGTTAAAGAATACCATTGACTGGGGTCCTGATACGTGTGGAAATGACGTTAATTTACACATATAATTCATCGCACTTATTAACTTATATTCAAAGAAATATCATGGAAACCACCAATTATTGTAAATAATATTAAACCATATCCATATTAGTTTTCTTGTATTTTCACTTTATTTTCCAACACACTTTTTAGTTAAGGGAACAAGAGAATGAGAGTTGCAAGCATTGAGCCTAAAAGAGGTACGCTGCACTAGCGAGTCATGCAAACAAAGCAAGTTAGAGGCCAAATGCATGAAACAAGAAAAAATAAATCATTGAAGGATATGTCTCTCATGGCAAGCAATTGCGATCTAAGTCTCATTTGGCTGAGCTGGCTGAAACTCATTGGGGTAGAAAGGTATGTTCCCCCAACGAACATAGGAGAATAAGCTTTTCCATAATCATTAAAGAGAGGCTTAAAACTTCATTTGAAATCATTGAATCTTTTTAGAAAGTATTAGAAAGAGAGAGATTAGAAGAGAGAAAGAGGGCATAAACAATGTGAGAATGTCGAAGGCTTGTAGATCAAGTCATTTGATGCAACACTTTGTTATCCTCTTATAGACTTGATCAAAATGATAAAGTCAAGGATTGGTATACCTGAATAAAGTCTTGATCCCAACAAAATGATAGGATTGATATACCTTGATCAAAATGATGCAATAATAACCAATAAGAATACGTTAGAAGATAAGTTCATCAACCTCTTCTCTCCTCAAAGCAAAGTGAAGGATGCCAAGGTGGCAATAGTCGTATCCAATGATTCCAATGCATTTTAAATCATTTGCATATTTTTAATCATCTTCATTATCGATCTTCCAGAAATCTCTAAATATTTTTCAGTTCTGTACTTCATAGAAAAAGATAGCCTTGAGATTTATAACTCTCTATAATTGGATACCTTTTTATTATGACGACAAACTCGTGCTCTTGTGGGTGTGTCACCGTTACATCGTTAAACTCTCCTCATTCATTTTCATCTCACCTTGGTCTTTGGGGAAATGGATTTTTGGTGTGGGCCCATACGAATATTCAATTTTTTTTCTCTTCTCCCTTTTATGGAATCAATCATGAAACATCCCAATTTATAAAAGAACTCGATATTTTGAGCAAATTTTGAAGTATAGATGAACTCAATCGCTCGGTGGTGACATTTTTGTTGCAAATCTAGTTTAACACCAGTAATCAGTTAAATTACTAGCTAGTTTTAATCCATTAACAAGTTTTTAAAAGGTTAATCGATTAAGAGGTTGTTTAGATCTACGTTTAAAGGTTATTTCTCGCGTTCCGCAACAATTTTGATGTGAAAATAAAGAAGCTACAAAAGGTAGCTTTACACCAAATGTGGTTTCCCCGGCACTCCACCGCTTCAACAAACACACTATAAGTTGTAATATGATAAGTCAAATATTTAATTTAATCAATTATATGTTGTTCTCCGGTTAGCTTTATTATTATATTTAGCCTTTTTGAGGGAAAAAAACGTAATCTAATTTTTACCAAAGTCATATTAAATGTTAACAAAAATGAGCTTATAAAAAAAATCCTTAAAATGAAATTTTCTGAAAATCTTTGAATTTATTCAATGCAATCTTAATTATTATTATTTTTTACAAATCTTAGTTATTTTCTTGTGAGTCAAACTAGTTTTATTATTTAACCAACTAGTTAACCAACGGTTCGCTTTATTATTTTTTTCTTTGAAAGGATTAGCTTTGTTATTATATTTATCCTTTTGAAGGAACAAAAATACCAAACTCGCTTTTGTCAATTTTTTTACCAAAGTCGTATTTTATGTTAAAAAATGAGCTTACAAAAATATTTAAAATGAACCGTATACGAAAATGTTTGAATGTATTCAATTCAATCTTAATTTTTTTTTCTTGTGAGTCAAACTAATTTTATTATTTAATCAACTATTCAATAGGATAGTAATATTTTTTGTCAAAAAAAAAAGGATAATAATATTTACTCAATAAAAAGGTTGTCCCAATGAGAAGAGAAAACAAAAGGTTGTCCTAAATGTTGTATCAAAAGAGTTGTTCAAATATCATTACTCAATAAAAAAAGGCTTAGTAGCAGTTTTAACCCCCTAACTTTCCCAAAATTGCGATTTTGGCCCCTAAGAAAAAAACTACAAAACCGCCCCTAAGTTTTGCATCTTAGCAGTTTTGGCAATTTTGACTCGGTTTACGCTGACGTGGCACCCTAAGTGTGGTGTCACGTGTTATTTTATTTTATTTTTTACCAAAAATTGGTCTTGGGGGCCATAACTATTACAGTTGCAAAACTTAGGGGCGGTTTTGTAGTTTTTTTTTCTTAGAGGCCCAAAATCGCAACTTCGTGAAAGTTAGGGGGCGAAAACTGCTATTAAGTCTAAAAAAAATTTGATATAATATACTAAAAGAATTAATAAAGGAAGTAATTCAAAGTTTTTCAAAGAAAATCTTTTCCTTTTTTTTTTTTCTTATACAAAGAAAATATTATTACTTTTCTGCCAAAACATCCACATCAAGAATGTCCGTATTTGCATTTTGGACTTTTTGAAACGGTTTCATAGTTAATGTGGTCTCTTTGTC
>Ga0228711_1001203_pt1 | contig 37207 bp, 19 predicted proteins | sample MedpolnodulmetaG_2_FD_177996 | JGI IMG/M metagenome (GOLD analysis project Ga0228711, IMG submission 177996) | Root nodule microbial communities from Medicago polymorpha collected in Santa Monica, California, United States - brown nodules | ecosystem: Host-associated > Plants > Roots > Nodule... | reverse complement strand
ATAAACTGTTTTTTCATAAACAACCTTAAAAACTTATAAATAATACATAAAAACTTATTTATTTGCATAAGCTATTTTATATAAGCTCTAAAATAAGCTAATCCAAACGGGCCCAAATTGGAAATAAAATGATTAATTCCACCAAATCATACAAATCAGATCTATTTTCAGATCTCAACTAGGGGTGTTCACGGTGCAGTTTGGTTCGGTTTTGAGGTTAAAAGTCATCCGAACCGCAAGATAAAAATGTGTACGGTTTGGTTTGGTTCGGTTGACTTTTAAAATACAATCCGAACCAAACCAAACCAAACCAATGTGGTTTGGGTTGGATCGGTTGATGTGGTTTTTTCGAGACAATACAATTTTTTGTTTCTGACATTAAAATCAAGTTAAAAAACTAAAAAACAACATATTTTTTATTAGTGTTTCCAATAATGTTTTAAATTTCATCGAACATTACAATTTTATTTTTATCCAACAATGTTTGCAACTACATAGGTCATGTTAAAAATGTGGACAAAAAATAATCTTATTTTGTAAGAAATGCAAAAAATAAAGATTTTATCATTCTCTAGAAGTTTAAGTAGCACATAAGTGCATTTTTGAAATAAAAAGCAAAGGAGAAACTTAACAAGAGAAAATATATGTCATTTTATAAAAAAATTCATTGAGTTTATTTGAGTATTGGTCTAGGTAACATATGTTTAATTAGTGTTTTTTCTTATGTTGCGGTTTGATTTGGATTGGTTCGGTTGATAAGATAAAAACCGCAAACCAAACCAAATCATGCGGTTGAGTAAAAAAATGATCTGAATACATCCGAACCAAATGCGGTTTTTTGCAGTTTCGATTTGCGGTTTTTCTATTGGATTGGTTCGGTTTTGAACACCCCTAATCTCAACACCGTTACTTTCATTAAGACAAAAAACTAGGAGATTTCCGATAATAAAAGAGGGGAGAGAGGTGATGTAGTTATGGATTCATTTGTGACGGAAACGACGAGACATCGTTGAGACAAAGAGGAAAGAGGGGCGAAATAGCGGAAGGAGGTGGCGGCGATGGCAGGAGAGGGGAGAGGAGAATGGTCGTAAGAGGGAAAGTGGAAACATATTTAGCTTTGATTTATTAAAAACAAATGTTAATTTTTAACTTAAAATCTCAGCCCTTAAATAATTTTTTGTCACATGTCTTCCATCAAGATCCTAAATGGATTAAATGGAGCATTTGCTAAATGGAGCATGCCCAGACTCCATTAAAATAAGATAATCATGATTATGTTGGTTTGTTATATAACTTAAAAGCAATAAACATTTATATTTTTTAGTCTTAATCAAAATTTCATAAAAAAACACTGTTTATAATTTTCAAACTTTAACATTATAAAAAGAGCGGAAAGACAGACACGTGAGTGATCGTCTTTTCGCTAATATGAATAAATCTTAACCCTGTTGATAAATCTTAACTTTGATGATGAAGTTATGAATGTGAAGAGAAAGATGAAAGGGAAATGAGTTTTAATGAGATTGATGATTAATGTGACGAAGGGGAAGACAAAAGAATTTATAAAAAAAAAAATGTTATGTTTAACTATTCTTTTAAAAAAATTAAGCTAAAAATACCACCTAATTAAAAAAAAAATTGAATCAACGTGGCATGTTGTTTACTATGTCCAGTCAACACGCCATATTATCTAATTTGTCTAGTGAGATGAACTTAAGGACTAAAATCAAACAATCTAAAAATGGCAAGCGAGAATCTAAAACTTTATTTTTTAAGGAGGTAAAATCAAAACTCGTCCAAACGGCAAGAGACTAAATATTATTTAACCCTAGTTTAAATAAAGGTAAATTTTTATTTACACATATGAATTGTTATGAATTAAATCCAATCAAATAATTCATTTATCTTTTACTATTATGTTAAACGATAAAACATTGAAGATAAATGAATAATTTTTATTGATGTCAACTTAGATGGATAATCTCTATCCACCTTTGTTAATGTTAAATTGTTAATATAATTGTCATCTTAATAATAAGAAAATCAAGTTACCATTGTATTGAATTTAAACAAAAAAAATATTAACAAGTGCCTTTACAACATTCTATAAGAATTTAAAATAAAAATAATTTCTGCAAAACCGCATAAACAATGTGAATTTTTAATAATGAAAATTTGAATCATTTTATCCTAAAAAATAAATAGTAAAGAGAAATAGGAGTGAATTGGCATGGCATCATCATCAATGGCTTCCTTTCAATTGCTTTCTTCTCATTCTCCTCAGCTTTGCATCTCTCCCTTCTCTCGTCTGCCTAAATTCAACACAACATTATTTACTTCCTGCACCCCCAACAACAATAACAACCGCTTTTCTCTTTCTCTCACTAAACCAACTTCTTCATCCTTTCTCATCATAACAGCTTCTTCTTCTAACAACAATACCATGCTTCCTCCTTACAACGTTTTGATTACTGGCTCAACCAAAGGTCTTTTTTTTTTTTTTTTGAGTTAAAATTACTTATTTTTATTATTCTTTTATGATTGATTGAAAGTGTTACTTTACTTATCCACTTGTCTAGTAACTGTCAGCTCAATGGTAAAATCGTGACTTGTACTCCCCATCATATTTATAAGCAAAAACAATTTTTCAAGTTCATTGATTAATTAACGTAGCTGTGTGACTGAATGCGTTTGTTATTCAATAAATCTAAAAAAATTGTTTTTTTCCTTAAAAATATGACCGGAGGGATTATTAATCGTAATTAGGAGTAGATGAGATAAGATTAGAAATGAAAACATTAGATAAAGAGTTGAGGTAACACCTACACCTACAGTAGAAAAATGTTAGAAAACAGACTTTAAGGCCGGTTTGGATTGTCTTATTTTTTAGCTTATGCAAAACAATTTAAGCAAATAAGTAAACTTTTATGTATTATTCATATGTTTGTCAAGGTACTTTTGAAAAAAACAGCTTATGAAGATACAATTTTTGTTAGTGGCAACTTATGAATTAACATAAAAGCTTATTGATTTGCATGAGCTATTTTGAATAAACTCAAAATTAAGTCAATTTAAACAGAAACTTAGTGTATGATTGGTTCCACTTCTAGAGAGGCCAAAGTTGATTTTTGAGCTGTAGAATTGATTCAACATAATTGGTTGGCGTCGAGTAGAATTGATTTTGCCCTCAAAATTTATTCTACTTGAAACTAGAATTTGTAGCTTTTGATTCTAGAATTGATTTTTACACACAAATTTATAGTTCAAATCACTTTACCTTCAACTCACTTTTAGTCAGAATCAATTCACTCATAATCAATTCTTGTCACCGCAGAACCAAACATACAATAGAGAGAAGACATGTAGATTTTGTAGTAAGGAGTAGATTAAATGAAGGGTAGTCAAATCACTATAGGCACGGGAAGACTTAGAAAAACTGTTAAGGAGGATATAGAGATTAATGAGTTGACTGAAATATGTTAATAGTTTGATCCATGTAGCCGACCCCATTTAGTGGGATAAGGCTTTGTTGGTGTTGTAACTTGTAAGTTTTTCTTGCACTTTAGTTGTTCATTTTCAACAATTAGCTTGAATCATATTTACCTTATGATTTAGGGATAGGGTATGCTTTGGCGAAAGAGTTTCTAAAAGCAGGAGATAACGTTTTAGTTTGCTCAAGATCAGGTGTGGATAAATTCTAGGATTTTCAATATGTTTCAACTATGCTATTTGTTTATTTCATTCATGTTATATACTTCAATATCACTTCATGTTTTATGTATATCACTCTGCTATTGATTCATCAATGATTGATTTTGCTGTTAATCTTTCCCTTAAACCATCAAATTAGTTCCTAAACTATCCAAATATGATAAATAGTTTGTAAAGTATATAGAATCCGTCAATTTAGTCTTTTACAGGTTCCCGTTTCATATACTTTAGGAAGTAAGTTTACGAATTTTATATTCTCTATGAACTACCTATTTTATTTTTTTTTAATTTAGGGACTAAACTGAACGCTGGTTTTATTTTCTTTATATTGAAGTTATGTGTTTTAGAAAAAAAAGGAAGAAGAATGAAAACAAATATGATTTCGGTGTAATACGATTGATAATGATTTGATACTAACTAGGTATAAAAATATAAGCACTAATTACTATTTATAGGAATACATATATAGACCTTGTTTCCTTTGTGTTATTGTTTGTCTCAATCCCTCTGATTTATGCTTTCTTTTCAATTTACCTTGTTAATTATGAGTGGTTGGGATTTCACAGTCTTATTTATATCATTTCCATGACTTTGTTTTTTTTCTTTCTCTATATACCTTGGTATTCATTTATAGATGAAAGGGTAGAGACTGCAGTCAAGAGCTTGAGAGGAGAATTTGGGGAGCAGCATGTGTGGGTACCTCCTCTTGAACTTCTATCTTAGTGGAAACCCATCTACGATAAATATATCACTCGTTTTGTTTGTTCTCATGTTCGCATTTTGTTTCTTGCAGGGCACTACATGTGATGTGAAAAATGGAGAGGATGTGAAGAAACTAGTTTCGTTTGCTAAAGAAAAACTGAAATACATTGATATATGGGTACTAATGTCTGATTTCTTTTTCCCATTGAAATTTTTATTTTGCATATATACATAGAAACTTTTTGTGAGGATTTAGTTGGTTCTCATTGATAAACTCATGGTTTGATCTAAAATATAAGCTGATGATCTTATCAAAATTATGGCCATCTTATTTTCGTAGTTAGATTCACAATCATCATCACTTACACTTAGCATCAACCATTTTCCTTCCTTCTCCCCTTTCCCTTCAATTCTTCGACTGTTTATAATTTGACATTGACTCGTAGCTATATCATCGTTGTCAATTATTGGCCATGGTGGATTGCGGTGGAGGGTTTTTTGATAACGGCCATGGCCAATTTGTTACCTATTGCTGCACCATGTGTTTTATGATGGATATGGTCGCTTAGAATGATCAATTTTTGGCTTTCCACCACTGTCCACCATCTGCACTTGATAACACAAAGCTATACCGATATTTCATTTGTTTCAACTCCCTAATTTTATTGAATGTGTTTGTTAAAGTATACTTTACTAATTCTTTTCTTTCTCGGCCTATGCTGATAATGGTGTAGATCAATAATGCCGGATCAAATGCGTATAGCTACAAGCCACTTGCTGAAGCATCAGATGAGGATCTTATGTGAGTCATTATAGACCTTGCACCCTAAATATTATTTTTACATTTTATTTCTTTTAAATTCTTAATTCTGTGCATGCAGTGAGGTGGTTACAACAAACACACTTGGCTTGATGATATGCTGCCGAGAGGTAAAATATATTCTCATGTAAGAGGCACTGTAAATAAAGTAGGTGCTCTGTTATGCATGGATGTTTAGTTTCTATTTAGGCAATAAAGTTGATGGTGAGCCAACCTCGTGGAGGTCATATTTTCAATATTGACGGGGCAGGTTCAGATGGAAGACCAACTCCCAGGTACTTTTTGACTTTATTGAACTACTACATAATTAGTTGATTGGGTACATATTCCTGGTTATGCTTTTTTATTGTTTCTGTTTATGCGTTATTGTCTTATATGACAGACAGTCAAATTAAACATGCCATACTAAATCGTCTTTGGTTGATCATTTGGTTAACCATGCGGTGGTCTTTTATGGTCCAAATGATTTAACTCGCATTTTGATGAAAATCAAAGATAAAGATCATCAGTTCTTTCTTCAGTTTATTTATTTCTTGTATTCTTTACCAATATGTGCAAAGCCTATGAGTTGGTATTTTATGGGGGTTGGGTGTGTATTGAAAGGTAGATTTCAGATGATATCCAAAAATACACATTAGGTTCCATTATATATTGCAACTTTAGTAGTCTTGTACATGCCATGGGGAAAATTCTTGATTTCTACCCTCTTTCTTAGGTTTGCTGCATATGGAGCAACAAAGAGAAGTGTGGTTCATTTGACAAAGTCATTACAGGTTGGTTTTTTAGATGTAAAATGTTAGCTAATTGCATCCGTTTCCTAATTTGCATATATTCATCTAATCACATCTGATCAAATCTGCGTATACAAATGAGAGAAGGAAGTGAGGGAAATCTCAACAAATCTTTTTGGTAATCAAGTCAGATTTCTAATTCTATGATGTTTCCTACTGATCCTTTCTTTTTTTCGCCCCTACCTGTGTTATAATTGAGACATCATCCCAGTTATCAGCTTGATCATATTAAGAGGGTGCTACTTTTTGAATTAGTATATGGAGACGAAAAGACATATCTAACCCGACAAAAATATATCTTTTTTCCTATATTGTTGTCATTCTCTAAATGTAATTCTAGGTGTTCTGGGAGAAATGAGTTTATCAGATAAAATTCCTGAATAACCCTGAATAACCAATGTAACTAGAATATAACTACCAATAGTACGTATTTACATTTGTTTGAGTGGAACTGAACTTGGATTATTTAAGGAAGGTTCTGGCTACGAGTCTTGTGGATAGAAGAAAAACGTGGTTGGGAGGGGAGGCCAAACTAAAGGTGGCCATACAATTTTCTCATTGGAGATTAGTCATTAGCAAAGCTTGTGGATAACACGGTTAACTATAAACCTAATCAATAATTAGGATTGAGTTGTGTGTTGGGCAACCTACTTAGTTGACCTGCAATGCCATACAGTTTCTTCAATAGTATAGTAAGTTACATTATTCCACAAAAATTTTTTTTAAAAATTCCTACTTACTGGGATAGACGATTGGCATTTCTAGCAGTTCATCAGAGAATTGTAATTTTTGATTCACATATGACATGTTTGGTGTGCAGTAATACCAATTTAAAGTATCTTGTAAACTTTAGTAAAACAGTCTTCTTGAAATTTCACAGGCAGAATTGCAGATGCAAGATGTTAAAAATGTCATGGTTCACAATCTTTCGGTATGTTGACTTATTTATCCTTTGATGATGTATAATAGGCATTTCTACATGGATTAAACTTCTGTCTTCTATAATATAAGCTGTTATAGTTATTTATTCGTATGATAAATTTTATAAATCTGGCTGCAAAGAACTAGTAATTTGGCATAGTTTTTGTTGTGCTGAATGATTCCAGTCCTTATTAATTATGTTGTTAGATCTGATGAACCCCTTCACATTTACAGCCACATTTTCTGAGTTACAGGCCCAATTTGTAACGAACATATTCTGAATGAACTTTAGTGAAAGAACTTTAAACAATATTATGTTAGCTTTAGTAGAGATAAAAATCATCATGCTTATCCAATTAGGTGAAATAATGATGGTTGTCTCATCCATTTAAAATATAATAAAGGGCCTGTTTGGTATCATAATATGTTCTGTTTTCTATTTCCTGTTTTCACTTTTAATTACAAGGCTGACACCTTATTTCAATTTCTTTCCTTGTTTTATAAATGAGGAAGGGGAAGCTATTATTTATTAAAGGGAAATATTGACCATTTTATAATTGTCCCCTAGGAGATTCAACTCCATCCCTTGAGGTTTCAAGGTCAAGATATTACCACTAAGCTAACATCCCATGGATGAATGAAAACAAATATTTGGAAACAAGAAACAAAGTGAAAACAAGATAATAGTTTGTAATGAAAAGTGAAGGAAAAAAAAGTTTTCTCAAACCTAATAGACCCTAATGTTGTGAAACACTTGGTCATACAAATTACGATTTGATCTATATTAAAGTGTTGGAGACGAAGTGCAGAGTTTTAGCCGTTGATTGAAAAACCGATGATTGATATTATGATACAATACATACATACATATAACTGATGTGAAGCTAAAATCTCAACCGTCGATATGTCATCAACAGGCATAACTCTCCACTGTACCCTCTAAGTACGCACCTCATTTTGGAGGAAGCAAAACTAGCAAATTAAGTTTAATACTTCTGACCAAAATGTATTGATGTAGTGGAAAACAGTGATGTTATTTGACTGGATCCCTAATCAATAGAAAGGCCACCCATCCAGGAAGAAACACTGAAATAGTTGGATTATTTAGTGGCATAAATCAGAGCCTAATACTTCAATTTTGTACTGGTATGTTAGAAATTTAGAATTGATTCACAATGTGGCCAACCCTTCTCAGGATCCAACCATTGTGGGAGCTATGTAGCACTGGGTTTCCTTTTATATCGTGATGGTTTGTGCTGATCCTGTTGCAGAATTTTCATTCCTTGAACGATGAAATTGTTTTGAAGATCTTATTTAAATTATAAAAGATCAGATGATACCTGAGATTAACACACTGTATAGGCAGATCATATGATAAAATACACATGAATTTGACTTCCTGAAAAACTGAGTGGCTTACTGCCATTACTATTAACTTTAATCTGTCATGCGAGCTAATTAGATTAAATGTTAGAGAAAAGAATTTTAGATGACGAAATATACCTTTTGTGCACTAGCTTGAGTGATTTAATTCTTAAAAGGAGAAAGGCTTGAAGAAAAACTTGGGCTCGCTGAGTTGCTGCATCGAAGAGAATTATGGTAGTGGATCTTAGTGGAATGTTAAAAATGTGCACAGTCGTCAAAACCAAATCCTTCTTACTGGAATCCATTGCCAGAAAAGTTTGATTTTTTAAACCCATGTTACTTACATGGTTTTCTTATTTATTTATGGTTATTTACTTTGTTCTGATGTTTTCATCATTTCATGTTTCGCCTTAAGAAAACATGACTTAAGAATAAACATCTGGATGAAATTCCTGTGAATCTTTGATGGTTAATGTGCACTCATTTCATCTCAATTGTTAGAACTTAGAACCTGTTTTTCTCTTTTTACCCTCTTCTTTTTTGGTGTTACAGCCAGGAATGGTTACAACAGATCTTCTCATGTCTGGCGCCAATACAAAACAGGTAAATATGCAATTATCTTATTTCTTCCACTTAGTTTTGTGGACTGACTTGACTTCTTTCTTCTTTGCAGGCAAAGTTTTTCATTAATGTATTGGCTGAACCAGCCGAAGTGGTAAGTTTTTCATAGTAGGGAACGGCGATAGATAGACATAGCAAATGTTCACTCATGTTTCATAAATTTGTAGCTTTTGTTAATAACTTCATGAAAATAAACTCAAGTGGAAAAATGGTATAGACTATAGATCCGTAAAATATTTGAAGTTCTTTACGGATTACTTGAGTGATTCAACTCCTCCAAAATATTAACCTGTTGAGTGAAGGAACATTATTACATTTCTAACACATCTGATGATTTGCAGGTTGCAGAATACTTAGTTCCAAACATTAGATCTATCCCTGCCAACAGATCAATGAAGCCGACATACATCCGGTTCCTCACGGGTTTGAAAGCTTATTCCCAAATATTTTCAGTTAAGTAAAAGTCTAATCTTCAGTAGTCTAAATCTCATACTTGGATGCATCGTCACGTTAGTTCGCCCGTGCGCACGTCCTAAATTTTCTTATATCATGGGGCTAGTGACCAAAGCATAATCTAACAATTTCTGTCATGTACAGAACTTAATGCCTTTTTTTTTTCTGTTATCATACAGAGATTTGCATTTGGGGCAAGGAGGAACCGGTACATTATTGAAGATTGAACAGCATGAAATTAAGTGTCATGTTCAATTTTTGTCCCCATTATGGTTTTCTCTATTATTTTTCTCCTTTTAGTAAAGACAAAATCAACATATATACTATTGATACATTATTATTCAGGAAAAAAATCTTTGCTCTAAGTGGTGACAAGACTCTTTACCTCTATAGCATAGATACCTTTGTTTGAAGGCGTGTACGGTGTCTGACACCGGTATGACACCGACGCTTCTGTGATCACATTCAATTAATTCGTTTTCTAAAATAATCATTGGTGTCGACGTGTCGGTGTCAGTGTCCGGTATTTGTATAGTTCTTTACATTAATAAACTGATTCAACTCGGTAAATAAACTAATGCATGAATAAAGAGAAATCTGAATTAAATGTTGCAAAATACATTTTGAGAATGCAGTTCAGTTTCACTGTGTTTGAAACATATTGTATATTATGGGAGAGAAAAGCTCCAAAAAGAAGTCACGGGTGAAATTTTCAGTGACAACAAACTAGGAAAATGAACAACATAGAATATCAGGTTCTTGTGGATTCCAAGATTCCTCAATAATTGAGATGTGGGTCTCCTTTTAGTTATTGGTTTTGAACATGTTATTTGATGGCTAGCTAAATAATTTGAAAAATTAAGCAGGATATAACTATTTATATAAAAAAAATTATTGACAAGTATATCATTTATATTTTATTCTTGGCTTAATTGAACTTTTGGTTCCCTAACTTATTTGTTGTTTTCATTTTGGTCTCATAACTCTTAAAAAATTCTTTTCTGCCCTTTGTGTTTTATTCTCTCAGGCAAGTTAGTCACTTCCGTTAATTTTTTACAAAAATATTAACTCTTATCCACATGTTATTTATGATCGATGGTTAAGGGTTGGATTTGAGAAGCACACAAAAGTTTATGGTGCACTCACATCATCTAATAATTCCATTTTATTTTTCTCTTTCTTTTTATGTGAATTTAATTTTTGTTGTTATTATGTAAGTATTGTTTTTCACGAGAACATTACAAAGCAGACCCGTGAGGTTGGGTCCCACTGTCATTTGTCCCTTTCATTCAGCTGCCATAATGTGATACATCATATTTTGGCATCACACAAATGTGTCACGAGCTAAACAACATACCCTCTGTCGACTATAATGTACTTTTCATAGTGTGGGTGGGTGCTATGGACTTCAAGCCAATAGTATATTAGTATATAAACAAATTTTTAATTTATTTAAGATGAATTTTTTTATTTTTTTTAAAGAAGATGAAAAATTATTTTGTTTACACATAACATGTTCATTGGCTTGGTGTCCTATTCATCTTAGTCTATATTTAGTATCACGAAAAAAAGATAAGAATTTCAAAATTACGACGATTCATTGTAACTTGTTAAAAACTATCCTTTATAATTTTTACGAAATTACGGTAGATTATTATAATTCTGACATACACATTATGTATCATGATATCAAACGTACACTTTTAAAACTTAGTTAGGTTAACTGATTTAATGTCATTTTTTTTGCATTATTGTAACTTAAAGTAATCAACAATGAATTATGTTTGATAAGTGAAAGTATAAAACATAAAAAAATCAACTATGACTCGATTAAAATGACACTTTTGGCATCGCACATTGTCACTTTTTAGGTACTTGACAAAAAACTTTTATGTGTGTCAGGTTAGCATTCCACAATTCAAGTAGTTAACAACGTGAATGCAGAATCTCAAGTATTTTACTCCTATTCCATCTTTTTCACTTACACTATTTTTTCAATTTTAAAAAAAATGGGGATGGAGAAATTTATTAAAAATAGTGGCACTGGTGTTTAAATTACAATGTTTTCTATAGGATTGAAACTTTGTATTACAAAGTTAAACTTTAACTACTAAATTTAAATTTAAATTTTCACTTCATTTGTCATATATTGTGAGTGTCATATTTTAAAATAAGTGTTATCATTATCTTCAATCAAACAATAATTATTTATTTTCCAAATTAATATTATGTTAATGACTCTCAAGTTCATTGCATTTTATGCGTTTACTTACAATGATTAATGTCTTATGGATGGTAAAGATAACTTTGTAAATCAACCCAAAAAAGAAAATGAAACTTTGTGAATGAAACAAAAATAAAAAAAAGATAACTTTGTAAAGGGGTGCATGTTCGACTCCACATTTCTCAGCACCTAGTATTGAACTTGGTAACAATTATTTTCCATAGAATATATGTATTCAAAGCAATAGACACCAAAGCAATTTTTTTTCTTAAAATAGATAAATTTAATCATGAAGAAGGACCACAATATTGGGTTTCTAAAGAAGACAAGACAATTGGGGAGTGGATGCCAAGCCAAAACAACCCAAATTTCAGTGAGATACACAACAAAAGAGTAGACCATTTTTTATTTATTTATTCTTGGTAGAAGAATACACCATTTTACAGAATATAAAAATGACATTTAATAATTTGTATATGTTGCCATAATTAAGTGCTACCAAACTAACTGAAAAGCTTTAATATCAAAAGTAGATTGCAAACAAAGGGTAAGGCTGGAATGAGAATGGGTTCCTATCTGTTAAAGTTTATGGCTTTTCATTCCTAGTACATCCAGTGTAATCCCATCTCAAAACTATTCAATATAGTGTGACACAGTTTACAAATAATCCATTTCATTTAAGCATGTGATCAAAAGTATGCATCTGATTAGTTTGTTATTATGTTCACTGACACTTCTGATTAAAGACGTGTCGAGTATCCGATAGTGACACATATGGTTACAATAATTATTATATATTTTTAAAATAATATTTACGTTGACGTATCAGTGTCGTGTCCGTGTCAATACTTAATAACTCTTGGACTTCTTATCAAAGATATCCTTGTTAAAGAGTCTCACATCAGATAAAAGATGACATGAACATGTGTTTATAAGTGGAGGTCATCTTCACCTCACAAGTCGGTTTTGTGGGGTTGTGTTAGGCCTAACTACGATTTCTAAGATGGTCACCTGCTATCAGATTTCCGTTATCAGGTCGCCCACCGTTTATGTCCACGAATCAAGGTCCAAGTGTTGGTTGTCAGGGGGTGTTAAAGAGTTCCACATCAGACAAAAGATGGCCTAAACATATTTTTATAAGTGCGGGCACTCCTAACTTCACAAGCCGATTTTCTGGGGTTGTGTTAGACCCAATCTAACAAAAAAAAAAAAAAATCATCGCAATACATACAAAATATATGCATGAGAAAGAACCATGTGTGAACAGATAGTTAGTTCATTCATTGGTATTGAATGAATGGCAGAGACTGCAGCTTGGTCCTATTCCTATAACCTAGGTTCAAAACCTCTTGTATAGTATACTCATTTATCCAACTCTATCTCTTTTCTCCACTTGAAGAGATAATGGCAAAACCATTTCCACATTCACAACACCTACTCCTTATCATCTTCTTCCTTTCCACCATTCATCTCTCACAACAGTTACAATTTTCTCAGTCTCAAACACTTTACAAACTTCAAGAAATTCTTGGCTACCCTTCATCACTAAAAACCTTAAGCAGCACAACAGATTTCTGCAACATTGAACCTACTCCATATTTAACACTAGTGTGCTATGAAGAAAATGTAACACAGTTGCATGTTGTTGGAAACAACAATGAGTTCACCTCATTGCCTCAAAATTTCAACTCATACACACTCTTTTCAACACTTTCCACTTTATCAAGCTTGAAAGTACTCTCTTTAGTTTCTCTTGGTTTATGGGGGCCACTACCTGAAACAATAGCTGAACTATCTTCACTAGAAATATTTAACATTAGCTCAAATTACTTTAGTGGAGAAATACCATCTCAACTTTCACATCTTAACAATCTTCAATCACTAGTACTTGATGATAACCATTTCAATGGTCAAATTCCAAATATTTTAGGCTCACTTCATGGTTTAGTTGTGCTTAGTATGAAGAAAAATTTCATTAGTGGAAGTTTGCCAAATTCAATGAATGATCTTGTTACTCTTAGGGTTTTGGATCTATCAAATAATCAGTTATTTGGTGAATTACCTCATTTTCATAATTTGGTTAACCTTCAAGTTCTTCATTTGGAAAATAATACATTAGGACCTCATTTTCCTTCCCTTCCTAGAAAGATAGTTTCACTTGTGCTTAGAAACAATAGCTTTAGGCTTGGTATACCTTCTAATATAAGTTCTTTATATCAACTTCAAAAACTGGACCTTTCTTTGAATGGTTTTGTAGGACCATTTCCACCGTCTTTATTGTCGCTACCTTCGATCAATTACCTTGATGTTTCTTCAAATAAGTTTACTGGTATGCTTTTCAAGAATTTTTCATGCAATGATGATCTTCAGTTTGTGAATTTATCTTCAAATCTTTTGAAAGGTGAACTACCTAGTTGTTTGAGACCAAAGACACGAGTTGTTTTGTATGCTAGAAATTGTTTATCAAATGAGAAACAAGATCAGCACAGTTACAATTTCTGCAGCAGTGAAGCTTTAGCGGTGAATATTACGCCTCATCAACAACAGAAGCATAAGGGAACAACTAGTAAAGCAGTAATTTTATCATCATGCATAGGAGTTGTTGGATTATTGATTGTTGGAGTTGTTATTTTGGTTGTAAATCAGGTTCATCGAAAAAATGCGACAAAAGAAACTTCATTGTCAACATTGGAACATGTTATTATTAGTCAGATAAACAATGAAGAGAAAGTGAAAAGCACTGCAAGGTCTATAGTGGAGTATTTCAGCAGAAGGGTTCCTGATAAAAATGTCATGAAAAAACTGACAAGATCCATAAAGGAACATATCATGAGCCGATTCAATAACAGACGCCTTGTGAGGGCGCCTTCGAGGTCCATAATTGAACATGTATCATCAGTAAACACTGCAAAACTACTCACTGATGCAAGTAAATCCACAAATCCTTCTCTGTTTGTACATAACTGCAAAAATGTGTTTATTTGGTTTTTGTTCATATGATTCTAGGGAAATCAGAGTTTCTGGTAGTACTTTTTGTTTCTGAACATATATGCGTCGATGTATAACAAATATTTTAAACTTGGGTTGAAGAAAATTTTGGTTATGCTGCTGCAGTAGATCAGATCAATTATAAAAAATGTACACATCACCTATGAGTTATGTACACCAGACACAATAGTGGCTCGTCAACACCAATAATAATTAGAGAGGATTGAATTGGAACGAAAGCACACATGTCGGACACCTAACACACCTTTAATTTGAAGTTTTTATGCTACACAGTCACTTTGTATTCTTTGTTAACAGGGTGTATATCTGAAACAATGAAGATGGGGACTGGTCTTCCTGTGTATAGGACCTTTCCTTTGGACCAACTTAAGGAAGCTACAAATAATTTTGATGCATCAAGTCTCATAAGTGAAGGTCCACTTGGTCAGGTATGTATTTGAAGTTATAAAGGTTTATATAAAATCATATTACTCTATCAAATATTTTGCACCATACCCTAGAAGAATATAATTTTGTGTTAACTACACACTTAAATTTAGAAACTGCATACTAGAATCAAACATGTCAATAATATGCACGACAGAAAAGATTAATGTTAGTACTAATTGAACTTCATAAATATTTTTGTTAATAAGGATATTTGGGTGAGTTACCTAATTATACGGCCAATGTCTGTGGATTGTCTTTTGATGTGATACATTTTAATCTCTAGAATGAATTCTGCTGAAAACTATATTTTCGGAACATGACAAGCATCAATTGACTCATTCTTTAGTGCTTTAATACTCACATGATACCAACGTTTTAAAAACCAAACCGACTGATACAACCAATTGAACCAAGAACAGTCAATGTGCCGGTTGTTTGATCCTGGTTTTGATTTAATCCGGTTGAACCGGACTGAACCAATGCAACCGTGGTTTGTTCAACCGTTTTTTCTTTTCTTCTTGTCATTGTATACATTTTTTTACTTCTTAAATAATTTATAAATTTTATTTATTTGTGATCTGGTTCAACCATGGTTGAGTCGATTGAACCATGATCCGGAGGTCTCACGAGTTCGATCTCTGGTCTGATTTTATAAAATTATTTGATACTTTCCTAATGTATAAACTTGATGGTTTTGTCATAGTTTTTTATTGTTTTAGAATCTATAGTTCTCCCATCAATTGTGCATATAATTCTTAGAATCTTTATAACTCAATTTCGTACTATGATGTCAGATATATAAAGGGGTGCTCTCTGATGGGATGCATATTACTATTAGAGGAATGAAGATACGAAAGAGGCACAGCCCTCAGGCCTATATGCACCATGTTGAGTTGATTTCAAAACTTAGGCATTCACATTTGGTCAGTTCACTTGGTCATTCTTTTGAATGCAACCAGGAAGATTCAAGTGTCAACACTATTTTTCTCATATTTGAGTTTGTTCAAGACAAAAGTTTAAGAAGCCGCGTCTCTGGTAATGAAAATTTTCCACAACATTCTTCCTTCTAATATATCTTGTGTACCGTAAACTTCAAAGAATTTGTTTTCTAATAACATTTTGTTTCAATAGGGTCAAATGGAGAAAAGCTTAGTTGGACACAGAGAATAGCAGCCACAATTGGAGTAGTAAAAGGAGTTCAATTTTTGAATACAGGGATAGTGCCTGGACTGTATTCAAATAATCTCAAGATAACTGATATTCTTTTGGATAACAATCATAATGTTAAAATAAGCAGTTATAATCTGCCACTCTATGCTGAAAACAAAAGAATGGTAAATGGATAAAATATCAGTTTCTATATACTCTCATCTTCCTGCTGATATATCTTCACTAATTTACGATATTTCTCGGTATAACTGTTTTCTTCAAAATATTTAGGTCAGCAATGGAACTTCTCCTGCAGTAAAAGGAAATCTCCAAGCAAGGTAAAAAATTGTGCTTCCTTGATATTACAATGTTACCAAATCTAGTAATCATATATCTACTTAGAGAGAATGAAAGTATATAAAATTGAACACATAATGACTTGATTTGCTACCTTTAATGGCTTAAACTGTTCACCGTAGTTTGGATAGGTTTAGGTTTCAATATCTACAATTATGTGGACATGTCACATAACCTATTTCCAAAACCTTGTGCAAAGGATGCCTAGATGATTTCATATGGTTATATAGTTATTTTTTCTTGACATTAGTTGAGACGTGTTGAGTATGGCTCATCTTAGAATTTTAGGTTAGGCCAAACTTATCCTTACAAAAACAATAGGGCGGACGCTCGAGCATAGCCGAGCAAGAGGTTTAGGGGTAAACTTGTAGGGTTACAAGTTATGGTTAAGAGCGGTAAATTTGTAATCTGGACCATATTGTCTAAACAAAGTTTTGTACTTTATAAACCCAAGTATTGTATACAAGAAAAACTACGGTAGACACTCTGTTGTCAGAGACATAGACATAACTGGCCAAACTCTGTGATTAATTGTTGTATTCTAGTGTGCGTTTATTTATTTGTTTACTTTAAAGTTGAGTTTGTTGCTTTTGACAAGATGATTACACTTACTATTTGTGCAGGATAAACGACGGAGACAAGAATGATGTCTATGATATTGGGGTAATCTTGCTAGAAATCATTTTGGGACGACCGATAATGTTCCACAATGAAGTTGGAACATTGAAAGATCTTGTGAGTATTACTTTCAAGTTCCTCATTTGCAACTAAGCAACTTTGTTAAATTTATCTAAACATGATCCAAGTTATAAAACCCAACTTTTCTGTTTTATTAAAGCACAAAAGCAAGTAAACTCCCACCTAGGGAGTGTTTGGCAGGGCTTATATGGACTTATATTATAGCCTAAGCATTTCTATAACTGTTTGAAAGAGCGTATGAAAATAGTATGAGACATGTCTAAAAATTTATCATAACTTGTTTTCTTTAGCTTCTCTAAATAGCTTATTGTCGTACGTTATTTTCAGCTTTTGATGGTAGAAGCAACTTATATGAAAAGGGTTATACAATAGAGCTGCATTTGGATTGTGTTATGAACAACTTATCTGACCTTTTCTACTAGTATAACACGTGACAGGATATAGTCGAGAGAACTTATAAAAACAACTTATGACATGTTTTGAAGCTGTCTTCGTCTAATTTCTATAATCTCTCTGTGATAGCTAATGAAAACAATTTATAGATTATAGGCTATATAAGCGCATATCATATAAGCTTTACAATATAAGCGCTTAATTAAGTTGTATATCCAAACATCTCTCAATCCTAACAATGTTTTATGTGTTGTCTCGATGCAGTTACATGTAAGCATAAAAACCGATGATATAGCAAGAAGAAGTATTGTTGATCCATTTGTTCATAAGGAATGTTCAGATGAATCATTAATGAAAATGATGGAGATATGTGTAAGGTGTCTTTCTAGTGAACAAAATGAAAGACCTTCTGTGGAAGATATTCTTTGGAATTTACAGTTTGCAGCACAAGTTCAGAATTCATGGAAAAGAGAAACAAGTGATCATAGAGACTCACCTATATCATCCTCAAGAGAGATATAAGGTTACTATCAAATTAATAGGGTGTATGCTACTTTGTACAAAATGTTCCATTTTATATATACAGATTGTATGAGCATGATTAATTATCACAGTTTTAAAATTATCTTTGTTACCATAATTCATCATATACTTGTGCATCAATTTTTCCTTTTATTTATTCTTGATTTACATTAATTTTTGGGCTATCATTCAATTTCTGAATGGAGAGAACCAAAATCAAAGCCTTTTTTGTGAGGACTTTGACTTTTCTTGTACTCATTACTACCCCATTTAGATGGAAAATAGACTTGGATACTAAGGAAATAAAATCATGCTAAAAGAATTATAAATATCGTCCACAAATCCTAACTTTGACAAAAATGTCAAAATTGTTAGGTCAGACGTCCTGATCGGGGTTCGAACACCGAATTAGGCACTTGTATGTGAGAGTTTTCAAATAGTTATTGTCATAAATATTTTTGTAAATGTTCTTTAAGCTTTACTCTACCCTGCCTTGGACTGAGACATCATCCTCACACAATAAATTTTTATATTACTGTTATAGTAAATTACATTCTTCTCCCTTAAAAGAAGCTTGAATTACATTTTCATCCCCTCTTCTCTTATGTTATAACATACACTCTCCTCCCTTAAAGTTAAAAAACTAAATTAAAGTATACCCCTATCTTTTAAGAGATGCTTGGATTACAATTTTCTCCTTTAAGAATTATTTATGTGCTACACTTTAATTCCTAGAGTCAATGATCTGGACCGGACAATTTCGATAAGTAACCGGTTAAAGTGCTCGTGCAATGAAAAGTTGCGGTGGAATTAGTTCTCTGATGCGGTGGAGGTAGTTCTTCGATGAGGGGAAAGGTACCTACAAAACAGGTTAACACTCCGAGACGCTCAAGTCATTGAGAGAAATAAGGAGAGTAGTATGTTAAAAAGGTATAAAATGTGATCGTACCTTGGGTGTGGTGCAGAGACACACTTTTATAGAGGAGCACATTTGTATGACTCTGTGAAACCTGTCGAGAAAGGCGGAAGTTCATTAGAGATTGTATGAACGGTCCAAAAGGACGCCCTTTGTGGTGAAGTACATATGAGGTCTTCTATGATACCTTGAGTGGCGAGGATTATGGGTTGTTGGGCCGTAATGTATTGGACCGGCGATATCATACGAGGCCCCTTCGAGAACATTAACTATTGATAACCACGTTGAAAGTCGAGATGGTTTAGTAAAAAAAAAACAAAATTGAAAATGAGTTACAGTTTCATTTCAATATTAATGCATATACATTGTGTAACAATAAATAACGTACAAAACATTTATTTTAAATTCTTCAAACTTTTTTTTTTGTACGTGAAGCAGCGGAACACTTTAGAAAACTTAAAGAACAATATTGATTTGTTAATTAAACAAACAAGGACCTGTGTAGTGGCTTATACTAAAAGTGCTGCTTCATATGTTGTTTTCAAAAAGAGTTTACTAAAATATAACATTCATAACATATACTTTCAATCAAGTTTTCCAATCTCTCTAGATGCATGTACAAAATATTTGTCTTAATATGACATGTCTCTACCGACCTAAGGTATAATACAAAAAATATGCCAAGTAGTGCTGCTACAATTTTTCTGATCTTAGCCTATTTACCATTGGTCTCTGAATAATAGACATGACAAGCTTTTATTAAAAAAACAAAAAAAGTAGGGCATGACAAACTTCTAAACATTGTTGCAAGAATGCTTTAAGTGCCTCATAAGCTTGATCTTTCACAGGGAATAATTTGGACTTATTTATTACTTTTGAATTGCTATAGTTTTACTCTTTGCAAATATGTCAAATTTGTTTACCATTAAAGTCCATACCACTCAAATGAAAGTACAAAAACCTACTCATTAGTTGTTACTAAAAAAATGTTGGCACAATAGTTATATGCTACACCTTCACCATGCTAAAAGAACTTTTTGATGTAGTCAGGTTGCTGATAGTAATAATAGGCGATGATAGTAATAATAGGCGAGTTCTTCGGTGAACCACCTTCATAAGTGGATCACCATGGACCAGTGTTTAAAATTATCAGGAATTCCAACGACAATCAAAGATACTGTTCAAAAATAAAACGCATGATCCTTTTTATATTTACGACTAAGATAGTGACTTGATTGATGTCGGTTCAATAGGAACTACATATTTATTTTCTATTGTTTTTAATCAAACCGGTTTCAATTAAGTCACTATTTCAATTGGAAAAATGAGAAGGATCATTAAAATCTATCACTAAGAAACAACATATGTCGTCGTTGGAGTTTTAAACAATTTTTAAATACTAGACTACGGTGGACCATTTGTGAAGGCGGTCCATATTAGAATTCCTCAGTAATAACATATATGATTAACTCTTTTTTTTTAACTTTTTTTAAGTCACCAAGTATCCCTAATTGAATAAACAAACAAAAAAACATTGTCTATGATGCTCTAAAATATTCATTAATGTCTTAAATAAGTTTCTACAGTACCTGATTTTGATAAAGATCAATGTTTGACTTCACCTGTGTATAAAACACATAAATTTGCTACATAAATTAGCCAAAGCATTTTCCTTTATGTTATTACTAACTCAAGAATCAGTATACACTACTTTTGGAAAAAGGAACAGAAAACAATGAAATACATTCCTAAAAATTATGAAAAACAATACACAAAAAAGTGAGTGTTACACACAAACTCAAACTCAAATGAGTTAATATCTTGATTGCAACTGCTTGGAATCCTAAATATCATACCTCAAAGTCAGGATTTATCAACTTCCATGACTCTTTATTCTAATGAACTTGAAGCACAAACCCTCAAGTCTATCTTACCATGAAACTATTCTTGTCGCAAAATTGAAATTCTTATTGATCGGAGAACAAACAAGCTTAACATTCCCTCGCGGTTCTTATCATAGCTATCTTCTTAAACATCAAATACATGGAATTAGCCATGACAGCAATGTACTTGAAGAAATCCTCAATGCCTCATCCAATAACAAATGTTACTAGGACATGGTTAGGATATTACACGCTTTCCTGAAAGGATCCGGAGCGAGAGAAAGCAGCAGGGTTTGCTCTCAGAATTTGATTATCGTCTAAATCACGAGAACTTGCATTTGACTTCGGTTCAAATGATTTAAAAACACTTCCTTTCATAATAGGTTTGTTCTGTTCAGATTTTGTTCTCAAAGTTGACCATATAGAACTCTTAGCAGCCTCTTCTGGATCATTAATTCTGATAGTTTTCGGCACCCAAATATTCTGCTTCATTATATCTTCTTCTTGTGTACTTCCATCTCTACAATGTTTTCCTAAAGTTGGTGACCTATTACCGGAACACGTACCACTGCCAGCCGAAGATGAAGGGGATGGAATGCCGTTAAACGCAGATCCAACTAACGATAATTCTTCCATTTGGCCAACCCAATTTGGCATACAGCCCCAATACGAAGGTGTCATCGGTACTTCTACAGCCATCATGGTTGCAGGACTTGACGTTATGTTATCCGGCTTAAATGCCACCGGATTCCAACATGGATAAGTCCATGGAGGAGCAGAGTAATAATGAAGCGAATGTAAAGGAATTAAGCCATTGCATTGTGGTGTCAAAGTCAAACCAGCATGTTCTATTCCACTTTCTGAGTACTCCATTTCCCCGGATTCAGCAGCTCTCACAGAAGAGCTGGAAGAGTTCTCAATATCCTCTTTGACAGTAGAAGAGTCCGTTTCAATTTTTCTATGGCCCTTGAGATTTAACACAGTTTCTACCGATTCACTAAGAGGAACTTCCTCCTTGGAATCTATGTGTATGACAGGTACTGCATCAAGGGTAACAGAAACTTGACAATTCTGCAAAGGCAATTGCTTATTTCTGCGCTTACCGGCTCCAATAGGAACATTCCTAATTACTCCACCAGCTGTCCAATACCTCTGGCAATTTTTGCAGAAATGCCTTGGTTGGTTAACATTGTAATTGTTGAAATAGCAAAACTTTGTGTCCAAACTATTGCAGCGAGGACACGGCAGAACCTTATCTGGCTTCTTGAAAGCTTTCTCTTGATTGTCAGCATCTCTTTTGGCAGTCTTGTGTTCATTAGTTTTATGAACTGCTTTGGTCACCGGTTTCAAAGTACCGGTATTGTACATGTTTGGAATAGTATTAGCATCTTCTTGTGGAATAGCTTGTTTGCTGGAAACATTCATAGGAACATCAACATCAGCATTAGTTGATTCTTCCAGTCCATTCTGCAATTGAGTACCAAACTGTGTCAGTTGACATACATTAAAAAGACAACTTGCATTAGGACCAAAAGTTAGAACTCATTGATAGTATGCATTTCTATCGGTGCTGTCAATCACGGATCGCCGAAAATATTGGCTTATTCAAATTAGTGGCGTAACTGTGCTATATCACTGCTATTTGACAACATTTTGTACTAAATAATGTATCGTGGAACAAAAATAATTTGTTCAAATTCTGCTACGCTATAGCCACTATTTAACAACATTGATTTCTGCACATTAAAACTATACATGAAATACCCAGATTAAACATAACAAAAACTCATGGTTTTACTCTAGCGAAGTAATCACACAGTTAAAGAATAGGACAATAAGAATCAAGTTAAAATGCAATCGATCTTGAACTTATAACATAACAGAAGGTCAATAAAATTCTTTCGCATAACATATTTCAATTTTTTTTGTGTGTTAATCCTCTAGTTCCTAAGGGAAAGGGTTCCAGTAATCCGGAGTTCGGCCGAAAGGTAAGTAAAGTCTGACCAAGAATTATTCTACTGAAAAATTGAACTCAGATTCCCACGAACGATTAATAATTCGAGCCCAATTACTCGGTCAACCAGACATATTCCATTGTTGGTCTAATTTAACATTTTTCATGTCAATTACAGGTGAAACAGTGCAGTCCAGCTTAAAAAACCAGATTCAAACACAAATAATTCAAATTAAACCCTACCACTTATTTTCTATAGTAACACTCAAAAGTCAAGTCTCACTACCTTCAAAACAAATTATCAAACAACTTCATATACCTAGCTAGAACATAATCAAAATATTCATTATACAAGTATATACAACTTTCTCTCAAAAAAAAAAGTATATACAACTTAGAACTATACATGAATAATAATAATAATAAAATTGTTTTTATATCATAAATAGCATCTATATCCGTTCAGTATGAAAAATAAAATTCTGGGTTTTCATATTTTAGTATTAAAAATGCAAACTTTAGCATTAAGTTAGAAAAAGAAAAAGTGCAACCAAAAAATATGTAAGAAAGATAAAAAGGTGCAAAAAAGATGTAAAAGAAAATGAAAAGCATGACCATGATGGATTGTTGATGTGGAAGAGAGTGAATCTGTGAATCTGTGGTGTGAGTTTGGTTAATGGGAGTATGAATTTGAATATCACTTCCAAAAAGCTTGATTGAAGGATCTTCTTGTTCTTCTTCTTTAACATGGAACATGCCTCAAATGGAACAACTTTGTAAGTTACTTAAGATGGAAAAAGAAAGAAAGTGGAAAATGACTCAAAAAAGTCACTAAAGAAGAAAAGATGGCGCAACATAGAAACAAACAAACAAAGAAACCCAAAACCATGGGAATGTGTAATAAATTGTTTAATATATAAGTCAAATAAAATTGTTTGTAAAATATAGCTCGACTAGCAATGTCGAAATTGTTGAGTTGAATATTTTTATACTTACGATCACTTGATTATATATGGTGAGTAAAATAGAAAAAGTCTTATGCTGGTTCATATATATTTTAATTTAATTATTGATTTTTAATCTCTTGAGTTGGGTAAGACAGAATGCGTAAAAGAAAAAAAAAATTAAGATGTTAGGGTTAGTTGAAGTCCATGTGATAAGAAAATAGATATGTATAATATTATTTATTTTACAGAATGATGTTATATATTGTATGTAAGTATCTTTGTGATAAAACTATATATGATTTGTTAAAAAAATTTAAATTAATTCTCATATTTTACAAAATTTATAGTGAAATTTAATTTAAATTATAAAACTTTTATTTAGGGTTTAGGTGTGTAAGATTTGTTGGATTAAGTGAGATAAGATGTGTATTTATCGCGAAAAAGAAGGACTAGGTGGGGGTAGGGTGTTAAAATTCAATATTGCTCTGTTATGAAAGTGATGTTGAAGGTTAAGAGCGAATTAGAGTGGTTTATAGTTTAAGTTTTTGTCTCATAAATATGGGTTAGAGCGGAGCGGATAAAAGTTAAGCTTCACATGTGAATTAGGTTTTTCTCATGAAGAATGTGTGGAACCTTATAGACAATTCTAACGACCTTCAGTGTCGATTTTTTCCACATGAAATATGGGTGTAATAATGATCTCCTGGTGAGTACCAGTGCACAACCTTATGATTCTCCTCTTTGGGAAGCCTTGATCGGTATCTTTTGGTTGTGGATATTCTGAGTCCTTCGAGCGCTTAGGACCATGATTTCCTTACAAACAATTTGTCATTTGACACTTTTAACTTGTGTTTGGTTACCTGGTAGGCCACTGCTGCCTCACATTTGCAACTCATTTCACCGTGAATTTGTAAAGCTACTATTTGTAGCTTCTCTCTCAACGCTAATTTCTACCGTGATTTTGTCTTTTACCAAACACACACTTAGTCAAGTTCTAACTCTTCCGACGCCTACGTATCTAATAGTCGTTACACAATTGGGTGTGTTTGAACCAATATCCACCATTTTTATAGTTAAAAGTGATTATTCTTTGCGGTATCAAAATTGTTTGGCTCTAGAAGGCAACTAGAAGACCCTTTGAAAATAGCATGACCCACATCATATTCAAACATTTATTTGGTTGCCATCGCTCATTCTTACTAACTTTTGCATGAATAAAGTTGGATCTCTTATACTTTCCATTGTTGTAGAAATGGAGATAAATTGTTTTTCATGTGATTCGTGATTGCATTCATGCAATATAGGTATGACTTCATACCTTCTAATTATATAATTCATTTATTTTATTTTGATTGTAGAGATTGATTTTTCAATAACGAAAAAGGGATGGAACAAATATATATGTAGATGGAAGACTACCTTTATTAGAGCGTGCACAAATTATCGACAAGAGTATTTATATTGAGAGATATTCATAGATGTTTACGTAGAAAACAAAAACATATACTCTATCAGTATATACTAATTAAATTCAAATTCACTTCTAGCCTCACAAAATTTATTTTTGAGTCCGTCCCTATATGCACTCTAATGTATCAAATGTTCACACAATTTTTTATCATCTAAATTATACTTACAAGGATTTTCTAAGATACATTTTAATTAACCTAAATCAGTAATTAGGCTTAAGCAAAAAATAAATGAGTAATGAGGCATTAGGGTCCACAAAATATAAAGAAAAGACAAAGCCACTTTCTGCTCCTTTTGAAGAGTCCACTTGTGATGCAGGCAAAAATAAAAGAAAGGACCGACTTGTGACATTTGTGGTGTTTCCATAGTCTTTTTCTTTTTCCAAAAACAAGAGTACCCATATATGAACACCAAAGTCACACTGACCCTTGTCAGGTGACATAGGAATAGTTACTTGTCATAGGGAATTAATTTCATGGAGTCCTAGTGTTGTCATCTGCATTATTACTGCCATTACATGCTACTTTGATAAACTTATTTAGTTTTTAAAGGGAATTGATTTTTTTTAAAAAATTATTTAGTTACAATTCAATTTAAAGTAAATTGAATTTTATTTGGAAATTAATATTCTGAAAATAAATTTAATGAAGTAAAAATAAATAAAAGGAATATCCAAACTATTTTCACCAGAATCATGTTTTATGTATCATTCATGCATGCATATCTTAGAGGATGTATGTATGTATTTTCCCTTCTCTGTCAGTTGAATTTACAAACAGATACTGCAAGTGAACATTTATTTTTAATTTATTATTCAAATTAAAGTAAATTATATCAAGTTTATCAAATGTAATAATGATATAATATGATTAATATTCCCATATTTGTGAGTGATTCTTAGTGAATCAATTAAAATCAATTTATTCTCTCTTTTACAGTTTAGTAAAGTAGAATTGAACTAAGTAGACTTATATGAGGTAAAAACACGAGTATCATCAAAGGAGGCAATGAAAACAACTCTTCATGTTAATCAATTTGATTAGTAACATATAATCAATTTTTCTCATTTTCTGCTATAATCAATGTAAATTTACAACAACCTAATTTTATAAATACAAGAAGAACAAAAATACAACAACCTTTTTGTATGAAACAAAAACTCTATCTACCCTTTGGATAGAAAACAATGAAATCATGGCAACAAACAGCAATAATATTCTGACGTAGCCTAAAGAATGAATAACTTTACAAAAAGAAATAATACAACAAAGGTACAAGATCAACATTAGTGTTATCTTTGTGGATTTGAGATGTGAAGCATTTCTATCTGTCTATCTCCATTGACCCTTCTATTCTCAAACTTCTCGATTTCTCTTGAAATCTGAATATCGTCGGGACAATAATATTGATAAATAAACTTTACAACAAAACGTGGAAGCAATGCTGCTATTAGTATTCCAAGCAAACATAACCAGAATAATGCCGTGCTTGCCACATCAAAAATAGCCCTGCAAAGTTTTGTACACATGTAATAGTCAGATTTTATGTTATACGATTACAAAATAATGTAGAAATTCTCGCATATAAAAACTATTTAAGCCATCCAATGTGGAACACTCAACACGCCCTTCTCAAGCCTAGGATTGAACATTTGGAACATGACCTAGGTGGTCTAATAAGTGTAGGATAGAAACAAATATCATCGGAGAATTTGAATGGAGTTTAACTCAACCCTACAAAGCTGACTTGTAAGATAAGGATTTCCCCCCACTTATAACCCCAATTCAGAGTATACCACTATCCAACGAAGACTTATTTAAGAGGATTGATTTTGCCATCCATAAAGGATTAGCGGCACATCTTGTTGACTGTTTGCCTTCAATCTATGTATAAATTACATTTCCATATAGATTGCTTCTTTTATTTTAATGTAGAACACTCAAAGCGTTTTTTATAAACATGTTATTGGTACGAAGTATCCACTGCCGCACCAATTAACAAGTACTAATCTATGTCAGGAACCTGTTGGATGCACAAGGTGGGTCCTCCCACCCTCACCCCAACAGAGTTTTCTCCACACACGAGTTAGGAATTGAAACATTGACTACTTACTTAAGCTTCCTGATCGTTACCACTCTCTGACCTATCACATATTGGTGACTCTGAGCCATTTTAAAACATAATAAAATGACTTATCTATAATGACTATAAAAATAAACATATTCACATGCATGCATGACATGACTAATTGGCAATGTTTTAAAAATAAACATCATTTCCTTGTGTTTTACGGCGTTGGATTCATTTGCATAAAGATAGAACGTACCAGTAACCATGAAGTGACGGTATAGCATCAACAACCATGACACATATGAAAGTTGCAATGATAGACCCCCAAATGGATGCATGACTAATCCAAGTCCACCTGATTACATCCATGGCCAAGTGCAAATTGACCAAAATAACTATCGAAATAGTCCAAAGATCCCCCATACTTGCTATATCTACAGTGCTTCCCCAATATGCAAAGAGAGGAACAAAAAAGACAACAATGCTTTGCCATAACGTATCGGCTATCGTCAACCAAAACAATTTTTTGTTGTAGGCCTCTTGTCTTTGTCCAGCCCCATAAAGCTGAGGACTCCGTAGGAGAGTCCTTTTACTAAGATCCTTGTCAAAAATGGCAACAACAATAGTTGGCACTGCCGTGTAGATTATTGAATACAACATGCTGCTCCATTCATTTATAGCTGTTGTCAAAGTGAAAGCAGTGAAGAGAACATACCTGGTAGACAAGACACCCAACAAGATAGTAAGATATCAAAATTTGAAACCATGCATTTTAAAAGCCACAAAGAGCGATGGTTATAGTTTTTGCACAAGTGATGCAAAGACACACATGCAAGCGTGCACACAGACACATATAGAAATAAATTGGTTAAACTGATGTTTGTAGCATACTCAATGACAAACTGCATGATGGCAACATCTACATATAAACATAAGCTGAATTTTAACTTACCAAAACAGAATTAGCACAAAGACAGCATTTCTGTAAAAATTGTATAGCACCATGTAGCCTAGTCGTTGGTAATTCCAGTGTCCATGTACAAATAAGAGAGGAACTAAAAACCGAAACTGCCCCATTGCAAAATCTGAAGCCATTACAGCTTGCCTACCCTCCTGACCACTGATGCCAACCCCAACATCAGCCATTTGAATCATTGATACATCGTTAGCACCTATAACACATGAAGGAGAAAGATCATTTACACAACAATAAATCATGTGTAGAATTTTTTATCTTTGTTTTTAATCAATGATTTTTCTTTCTTTTCCATTTTCTTTGTCCATGTATTTTGTTCTCATTATTTGAAGGGAAATGATAATCTGAAACGAGTAAAATGAAGATACCATACCATCTCCGATGGCTAGAGTCATGTCGGCCGTCCTATTCTTTACGAGAGAGACAATCCCAGCCTTTTGCAACGGAGCTACTCGACAACAAAGAACAACGGAACATCTTCGTGCAAGTTCAAAGAGCTGGAATCAACAGCATTGGTCAAAGTCAGCATATAAGAAATAAGCATGAAATGCATTGTAAACACCATCTGAGATCTATCAGGACATACCTCTTCTTCAAGTTCACTATCAAGAATATATACAAGGCTGGTACCATCAATAATCAACGCCATAGGAGTTGAAACAACTCCATCAGAACTTCCTTCAATATAGTTGCCAACCTCAGGTGCAGCTACGTTTTTTCTAGACATGAGAAGTGCATCCTGTAAACGTCTTCTACACGACTCTCGATTATTGCTCTTAATTCTAAACTGAGTCATGCCACTTGTTAGTAGCTTTGACGAGTAGCCAATTGATATGGCAGTTTCCTGTTTGTCCCCAGTCAACACCCATACTTTAATACCAGCTTTCCTTAGAGACTCAATAGCTTCTGGTACACCTTGCTGCAGTTTATCTTCAATAGCAGTAGCGCCCAATATGCATAGGTTATTCTCTACATTTGCAGCAACCTTGCGAAGCAAAGCAGCCCTACCAATCATAGAAGTACTTGCTGCCTCAAAGGCAAAATGCCATTGATCAAATTCTGAAGCATTTAAGTCCCGCATCCCAATAACAAGCGTCCTCAAACCCACAGAAGAATAAGACTGAAGATGGGTTTCAGTTGCCTGTATTATGTCTGTATTCAATGATTTATTGATCACACTAAACATTGATGTATCCGCCCCTTTGACAAAAAGTTTCACTGAATTGTCATTGCACCCCAATATAACAGACATCCTTTTCCGATCACTATCAAATTCATGCAAACCCAAGACATTGAACCTGCATAGCCCAAAATGGGAGCATTCATTAAAAAAAGGACTACCTTGGACCTAATTCAAGGGCTAAAGCAGTTGAAGGAGTTAAGGGGCTGGGGTTCAAATAATATTTGCAAATACTCTTATAAACTGCTTAAACATCATTATACAAAACAATCAACACCAAATCATTCTAAATTGCAAATTTTCAACATAAAAATGTCTGTTTGGGGAAGAAAAAGTAGTTTATTAAAAAAATTAATTTACCTTTGTCGTTCTCCATGAATATCAATCATTATGTGACCTGAGGTTCGCTCTATAAGCATAAAACCATAGGCAGCGGCAGCATATGTCAACGCTTGTTCATCTGGTGATTCCCCTTGATAATCTATCAGCTTGACTGTAGGGTCAGATGTGTCAATAACAAGAGGCACAATAGTATTGCATGCGGCCAATGCAAGAAAGAAATCGTAAATCCGTTTTCCATCTTGGTTTGTAAATCCACTTTTTGCCAATCGCAAAAGCTCTTGATTAACTTTCACCTTCATCTTTGGCTTCAAGACCTTCCCATTCACTGAGACCAAATAACGACACAAAAAAAAAAAAATGCGAAGTTAATTAAAAGAGATCAAATACAATAAACTTAACGCTAAAAGTATGTTAGAATAACAGACAGGCATATTTGACGAAGAAATTGCACCTTGAAGAGAGTATTCAACTTGCTCATTCTCAAGGTTGGGTTTTGCAGAACTGTAATCGACACCCCAAATACTAGCACATTGAAACTCCATCTTGTTCTCAGTCAGAGTGCCAGTTTTGTCCGAAAAGACATATTTAATTTGCCCTAAATCTTCATTGATATTCAAGGCCCTACACTGAAATCTTGAATTTGTTGCCTCATCATACAATCTAGAATCTTTGATCATGAAGTAGGCCTGACCAACACGAACAAGCTCCATAGAAATGTACAAGGATATCGGGATCATAACCTGGTCTACTATAACCGACATGAGGAATGTGAAAAGGATTTCCACTCCCCATCCATAATATTGATAACTTTCCTCTTTTCCCTTTGAAAAATCCAATTTCCTATAATAAGGTAATCGATTCAATTCATTCTTGTTTCGCTTTAACCAAACAGCAGCGCAAACTGAAGTAACTGAACACAAAGCTACAAGAAAGAATGAAAGCATGATGATCTCAGAGTTCATTTGTGTCTCAAGACGGCTCCTCTTAGACGGAGCTCCTGAGTTGTTGAGCATAGCTTTTGTCTCACGACCACAATACACGGCAACACCAACGACACAATTAGTATTCTTAAGTTCACATCCTCTAAGTACAATATTTGAGGAACCAAGTGACAATCTCTTTCCATCAACCTCCATTGTAGCTTGAAATCCATATATATTCCTATTCGGTTTCTCGCACTTAATCAAACCACTAAACCTCTCCTTTTCATGAAACTTAAATTGAGTCTCTTGTTTTGCATACCTAGTCTTCAAATTAGACTCACCATCTAGATTAAGAGTTTGAACATAAGCAACACCGGTAGGATCACTCGTCGACAACAAAACAAAATCACACGGAATCGGTTCATTTGCATTGATTTTAATGATCTCACCAACTCTAATATCTTTCCATTTCTTCTCAATGAAATGACCATTAACCAAAACCAATCCTAACCTATTATTCTCAACTTTATCTGATCTATGTCTCCTCCAATCCTCATATGCATCTTTAACAGCAGTAACAAGAAGAACAAAAGCCAATGGCAAAATTGATACACCTCTACCAAAAACAGCTAGTTGAGGTAACTGATTAAGAATAGCAATTATAAGGAAATAAATATAAGCAACTCTATGAAACTGTTCAAACAAATTCCTAGGAAGAAAAGTTATAAAAGAGTACTTTCCGGTCCGAACCGAATTCCCAGCAAATTCAAATCTCTCATTTGTTCTATCAGGATCATCAACATAAATCAACCTAGCATCTTCATCACTGATTTCTTTCTGAGACATACTGAATGCTTCAGAATCAACACCCTTTGATCCATGTCTCACAGGTTTGGACTCAGAGTGACCAAAAGTGACTTCCCTTGTTGAATTTCTACCAGAACTTCTTCTTGATGATGAATTATGCATGAAAGTTTCAAACTTTGAAGAATTCGCAGATGGGTTTTTTGTATCCATCATAGTTTGACTTTGACTTAACTAGATCTTGAAAAAAACCATAATTTGTTCTAGTACTAAAACATTTATTAAGGTTGTTTTAAATATGGGATCAGAACATAATAAACAACATTAATTACATGATCCAATCATCAAAAAGACAAAAAAAAAACATAAGACACTAACACCAACGTTGTTTGTTTCAACAGAAACAAAAGACAAAGAGTGAAAAAAAAGCTGGAAAAGAAACAAACCCAGAAATTCAAATCTGGAAAATGTTGCAGATGAGAAGTGAAAGGTGGTAGAAGATAAAGGGTAGCTTTGGAAAAATGGTTGCTTTGTTTGAGTTGATGAAGATAAAGAAGTAGAAGCAAGTTGGTGAGAGAGAAGCTTGTGAATTTGGACAGCACAATGGTCAATGGCACTGTATGTGTAGAGAGAGAAGAGAAGAGAAGAGGAGAGAGAAAGGACGGCAATTTACAAGGAAAATGAAAGAAAAAATTTAGTAAGATGGATCGTATCATATAAGTCCGTAAGATCTAGTTCAACCGATAAAATCGATATTATCAGATTTAAACTTGTGTGAATTTAAGTACGAATTTGTAATTTTAAAGTATGAATTTGAAATTAAATATTAACTTTAACTTATTATGATTAACACCTTTTAAACTTAGGGTTAATTATATTTAATAGATGGTTAATAGCATTCAACCTTATGGTTAATTGTTTATGTCTATAAATCATTGATAAATTATTGTAATACTTTATTATATTTTAATCATTAATTAAACACTTTTGGTTACATATGAAACATCTTTAAAAAAAACTTACATATTTAAACTTTTTTGTGTTATTATATATTTAAACTTTTATCATGAAGAATTACATATTTTTTAAAGAATTACATGTTTAAACCACATTAAGCAAAATTGATGTAAATTTTTTTTTATGAAAAATTGATACTGAAAATCAAAATATCATTTCTCAATAATTAAACTGGTAAGTTGTAATAATGTTATTGTTGTATTTATTACTTAATGGGTTACTATTGTTATGTTAATGTTTTTATGAATATTAATCAAATTCATTGAAACATCTTACAAGTGAAGAGTTTATTTTATTTTGTTATCTTAGGAGTGAAGATACTTCACACCTCTTTTAGGAAATGTTGAAGATGACAGTCAATTACTATGTACTAGAGATAAATTTAATGAAAAGTATCCTAGTTATCATTAACTACAAAGTAGTCACACTTAGTAGTTTTAAATTTAAGTACGGAAAAATATTTAGTTTGACACAACTTTAAATTAAAAAGATTTGGGCACACACATATAAATAATAAAATTTAAAAGAGAAATAATTTAGTTATATCACTTAATATCATTTCTTTTTTAAAATTTACTATTCATGTATTTGTATCCAAATAAATTTTATTTAGGTTTGTGTCTATGTAAGACTTACTCTTAAGTATGTTATATATCGTCAAGATTTCCGCTTTTATTAATAAAAATAATAAAATTTATCGAGATTTATGTTATTTTTTAAATATTAAGATTGTAATGAAAAAGGAACAATAAATATAGTGTTAAAATTTATTCTTCAAATTTGGAGATTGTTTTTAGCAACTTAATCATGATTAATGAATTTAAAAGTACACTTGTTTAAAGGAAATTAGGTTTATTGAAATTTCAAAGTACATCTCTTCTTCTTCTCCTTTTCCTTATTGTTCTCCTTTCTCCTCCTCGTTCTTCTCCTTAAGCTCTTTTTCCTTCTTCTCCTTCTTCTTCTTCTTATTATTATTATCTAAATCATTTTCTTCTCATTACATTCAATAGATTTTGATGATGATGGGTGATGCTGCAAATTCGTCGGAACACAACCATACTCGATCCTCATGAACTAAGTATTCTTCTTCCATCAAACTGCTCTGCAGAAGTGGTAAGGTAGTTGTAAGGCATGTTGCACAAACTCATGCTAATAGAGGCATACCATTTGATGATGGAATAACATATGATGTTTTCAACTATGTTTTTAGTATCATTCATTGCATATGAAGACAAATTAGGTCAGTTAGAGGAGTTGTCAATGAGTTGAGGAACTTTTTGTATTATTTTCATTCGAGTCGTTGTGATTCACTTTTATTCTAAATCATGCAACTCCATAGGTGTTATAAGTGTTTTGTAGTGATGAATCATGTAAATCAAGGATATGAAGATTGAATTCAATGGTTCTTATAAGGTTTTTGAAGACAATACAAAGCGAAAAAAGTTCATTTCAAATTCCTAAAAGTTTCCAGACAGAATAACGATCGAAAACAGGATGAAAATGCAAGTTTTCACACCTCAGGGGCTGCCACAGGCGCCCTTGGAGGCTTCATCTGCCCACAGATGCGAGCATAAATTTCCTGCATCTTGTTTTCCAAATTGGATCGGTGCAAAAAAAACTCAGTTTTCTTCTCTTAAACCCTAAGTAATCATTTTCTATAAATAGAGACTCTTGCATTCATTATTTATCATTTAGAACATTGGCGATTCAAGGCAAGGTTCAAGCATCGGAGTTTCAAGGCAGAATTTCTTCTTTCTCTTGTTCTCTCTAGGGTATGTTTTTCTATTGTTTTGTTATGATGTCTCTTGCCATAAGCAACTAAACCTCTTGATTGAGGTTCCATGATGAACCCCTTCTTATTTGTTGGATTCTATTAAGAAAGTTTTCATTTAGTTTATACTTTTATTGTGCCCGATTTAAATTAGTCCATGCATGTTCATTAATGCTTTTTCAACTGAGATAATCTTGAATTTTGATCTGTAGATTAAAAGTACGACTAACAACCCAAAATTATATCAGTTCATTGGTTGTTCTAATTACTTGTTTCTTAAAATGGTTAATAAAATTAAAGTTTGAAACCTAACTGTTACTACTCTCTTCTTTGAAAAACGCCGTACGTAACCTAGGTTAGTCCGACATATAGTTGTTGTGAGAAGCTTTGTATGAGTTTTATCCATTGATTTCACTAAATCATAATTGAAGATAAATAATATCACAAGAAAGGGGGGTTTGAATTGTGATGTAATAAAAATTACCTATTAAAAAGTTCTCAAACAAATATGTTAAGAGTTTAAATGAAATTTAAAATAGTGATAGTGAATGTGTGTGAACAATATGAATATAAAAGAGATAAGGAAGAAAGATCACACAAAAGAGTTATCCTGGTTCCCCCAACGTGGGTTAGTCTAGTCCCCACAATACTTGTGAGATTTTCCACTAGGTAGTTGAGTTATGACTTAATCTCAACTCCTTCTTTATTTTAGATCTTTCTAATCTTTACAACAACTTCTTTCAACCTTTACTTGGTCAAGTCACTTGCCGTTATGAGCAAGAATTTTTACAACCTTTGTGCTTTCTGCACAATTTCAATTTCTTTTACAAGAGTAAGTGGATTTGAAAAGTATTAATCTTCTTGAAAGATTTAATACACGAAAAGAGCAGCTTGCTCAAAACAAAGATATAATTCTTGAGCGATTTGCAAACAAAGAGGTTCTTGATGAATATGTTCTTTTTTCTTTTGCTCAAAAGTTACGTTTCCCTCTTGCTGTAGTCTTCTGTTTATAGGAGAGGAACTCTTGATAACTTCTTTATTTCTTGCAGCGCAAGACTCAAGAGAGTCTTTGAGATGAAACAGTTCTTTTGAAAGTTGATATCGATCTCTAAAATTGTTGAAGCTTTCCTTTGTACTTTGTTGCTTGCTACGTGAGACATGAGCTTTGTACAACTCATTTCCTTTTCATTCTTGTTGTAGCTTTCAATCTATAGCCCAAAGAAAAGGCTTTTGTTGTACTAGGTAGCTTTCCTTGTCATGTTGTGAGATGACCATAAAGTGAATATCCAAATGATCATAGCTTTGTCCAATTCTTAGCTGAAGCTAGCTTAACTTCCAACATAGCACCATATAGCTGAGCAATAAGAGCATTTCCTGAAGCAATGTTGGATGCAAAACTCTGTAAGTAATCAGTTGAGTTATTCCTTAAAATTCCATCACAAGCAACAAAAGCAGGAGTGCCAATAACAAAACCATATGTGTTGCACTTCCCCCAATCAAGGAGAGGAGGTTGCCAAATAAACCTATTTTATAAATGGAGCTCTGTAGGGTTGGTAGCAACTTAAAATTCTTCAGAAAATAAGATCAAAGATAGATGAAAATAAGCACTTTTTGTTGTATATTCGGTCAAATAAACATCAACCATAACTCTTGAAATAGAAGACTTCCATTGAAAATTAGAATTGTTGAACCTCACTTGATTTTGATTAAAATTTAAAAGTATAGGTATATATTATTGTGACTTTCAAATTACAGCAAACCTAACAAACCATGTTTATTTTTTACAGGGACACCAACAATAAAGAAAATATGATATAAATTATTATCTTTTTTACAAAAATGCCATAACATTATTATAGGAAAATTTTTTTAATGATACAATTGAAATAATAAAAAGTCAGCACAAAGTCCCATATTCTCTTTATATATAGTGTAAATATGTAAAATCCTTGTATAAATTTTGGCAGCAATGAAAGTAAAAAAAAAAAAAACTAGAATAATTTGTGTTTTATTAGATTTTAACATAAAATAATTTTTAAAGCTCTAGAACCACCAAATGCTCAATTCACGATTTAAGTGATCATACAGACTTAAAAAATAGAAATTCAAACGATAATGAGCACACGTTCATATCTATTTTACAGTCTATAAAATTTTTAATTAATTGACACATCTTTTTAACAACAAACAGATAATTTCACATAACACAACATATTTATTTCACACATAATTAGATATGCATAACATCATGGACTCATATTAAGCACACTTAGTATGTCACAAAGCAGTCTTCAATAATTAAACAAGTAGAAACTTAGATTGACATCACTTTCTAGGTTTGACAGACAAAAACCCTAATACCACGTAGGCTAAATTATGAATCTTACAGTTTGTCAAAAAGATGGAAAACAAGTTGATAAGCCATAAGAGAGATGGACAAGAGCTGAACGTGTGTGCGTGCGTGTGTGTGCTTGATTAGGTAACGTACATGCACTGGATATTTAGAAGGGATATTTTAGCAAGTTATAACTAAAGTAGTTAAATACACCTTGAGTGCATGTTGTTGTTGTGTGTGTGTGTGTGTGTGTGAGAGAGAGAGAGAGAGAGAGAGAGAGAGAGAGAGAGAGTAGTTGAATTGGTTTATGTGTCATAATTGAATTGGTCGATGACATTCCCCGCCTGAATGGTACACAAGTGGAGTCCCGTTATAACAGCTCCTATATGCATTTGCTAGAATACACCCATTTTTTTTTTTTTTTTTATAGAAAGAGTATTTTAGCAAGTGATA
>Ga0228711_1001202_pt1 | contig 37228 bp, 18 predicted proteins | sample MedpolnodulmetaG_2_FD_177996 | JGI IMG/M metagenome (GOLD analysis project Ga0228711, IMG submission 177996) | Root nodule microbial communities from Medicago polymorpha collected in Santa Monica, California, United States - brown nodules | ecosystem: Host-associated > Plants > Roots > Nodule... | reverse complement strand
GATTTAAATAAATAGAAATTTTCCTATTTATTACTTGAATGAAATAGAAGCGTAATACTCCGTTTTATGATGTTACTCTGATTTATCTATTAAATTGCGATTTTTTTTGGGAAACGGGGTGTTACAATAACATGTTAAGAGTCCTACATTATTAGATGATATAAAGTATAAACATGCATTTATAAACAGAGACAATTTTCATCTTACAAGTCATATGTCAATTTTGTAAGGATTGAATTGTTCAAGCAAGAATTAACAAGTTGAATTTTATGTGTACAATTGATTAATTAATCAACTATGATTACAAGTCAGTACATGTGCACTTGGTTAGCATAACCAACTAACTGGACAAAAATTCATTCTAATTGTCAAGAATGTAATTGTTGAAAAGGTCCCTTGCATTGGCAGCATTGCTTAAAATTCAACAAAACACATCTGTCGTAAAAAAAAATTAGCAAGTTGTTGGAGAGCCTATAGAACACCCATTGTCCGTATAAAAATAAAACTTAAGGCTCACACATATGTTATAGACCCAACATGAGTTAGGGGAAACACAAATTCTAAGATCGCATCAGAGCTATGCAAGATTTCTTTGAACCATCTACTATCAACCTACTCATATTACACTCTATACGTCTATGTCACACTCTGGCCCTTACATATCATTGCCCGTAAAGCTATCAACGGAACTGCACTTGCATGATCATTCTCCGCATATTGAAGAATTGCATCCAATTGCTAAAATGTAGCGTAAGAATGATTCACATCAGCCTCTTCCTTATAAGCAATAAGCAACAACAAAGATTTTGTGACTGCTCAATAGATTTAAGAATTTCATTTTTTTTCTTATGGTGAATAGATTTAAGTTTTATATCAGAAATAAATCAAAATATATGTGTAACTTTTTAAAAGTAATAATGATTTAAGTCAAAATTTTCAATAACAAGACGATTATAATTGATTGACAATACATACGATCAAACACAACTTATATATAAATATTTCCCCTCCTCTCATATGAACCAAATAGGCCCTTAACTAGCGAGTAGCTTCTGGGAGTTAGAAGATTAAACTTGCATAATCACACGTATACAATGAGTATTTATAGTTTCTTGTATAGCATATTGAACGGGTAGTTTCTTGCATAACCAAAAGGCAAAATCATTATATGCTTATCAGCTAGGATATTTTATGAACGAAAGGAGGACATAATTTCTAAGTCAAACACATGCTTTGGCTTGTAGCATGGGAGACTGAGATGACATGTCCATTGAAAACACACACGACATATATTACTTTATTAGTGAGTAGGGAAAGCTTATTCTACCTAATAAAGCAAGAGAAAATGACTTCCGTTGAAACTTCAAAACCCACGATGGAAGAGACTGACCCAATTGAACATTTTAATTTCATCTCATTCAATCAAAAGAAACCTTACTCTGTACAAGAAAAACGATGTAATTTTTATATTTAGATTTTTAATAATAATGATAAAATGATTCCGCATGCATGGACCCAGTGGCCAAGTTCAGACAATAACCACTCCAGATTTATTTGTATGTATAGCAACAACTTTGGTAGGTTGCTGTTTAATGGAAATAACAGCTAATTATGTCTGGCCATAGTCCATAATAACCCATAAACAATAAAAACAAGTTGTACATGTAGACGAAACAGGTCTCATATTTTATTTACCAGACAAGCCTGGATTTGGCTATCCCTTCAGAGTAAAGGCTACATTTTTGGAGTTTCTAAAGAGTTAAATAATAATAATGTAGTATCACTGTTTATTAAAATTTTAATATTAAAGTTATTACACAAATATAATATAAAGTTAAAATATTCTTTGACCAAAAATAAGTAAAATATTCTCAGTTTAACTTTTTCAACTATCAATTATAACAGCACACTTTTCCTTAAAAAAATGATAACAACACACATTAAATACACTTTGTTAACCGATGTCCTCGGGACATTGGTTAAAAAAATTATAAATAAAAATTTTGTTTTGAAAATATAAAATTTTATTTTTGATCAAGTAATGATTACACAACTTTTTTATAAAATGCTACTAGTTTTTTAGGCTTAACTAATGCCTAAAGTTAACATTCTCCGTACTTTAAATACTTATATATTATAACAAATACATTGAGGATATGTTTGGTTGCTGGAGCAAAGTTTAATTGAAGAGAGAAAGAAGTGTGAGAAGAGAAAATAGATAAAAAAAAATAAATATGAGGTAGACTTTTTATGTAGAAAAAAAATGAAGAGATGAATGTCCATTTAATTTTTAAAATGACGGAAAAACGTGTGTTTGATCTACTAAAAAACGAAGGTTTGGACCGAACAACTCTTGTTCTATAGTATTTAATTTGTAAAATTGTTTTAAAGACAAAACAAACTAGGGCAAAGGAGAAGACAGAAACTGAAATTCTAGTCTCTCACAACCACAACACAATTTTTTGTCTCATATATTAGTTGTTTAAAATACCAAAATAATCATTTCCCAGTCAAAAATTATATAAGACCATAAATTATTCAACATCGTAAAAGTTTGTTCTATGTTGTTCTGTTTTGTGTTGTGATATTTTGTCTTGTGCTGTTTTGTTCGGTACTTATTGTTTATCAAATCCAACACACTGGACTATTTTATATCATTTTCAATTTCAAAAAAAATTATTTCATTTCCAAAAAAAACTTTCTTTTTTGGTTAAGTAATCTAGTGGATAGAAATTCATTTTTTTTAAAACGAATAAATAGAATGTTCATGGTTCGAACCTTAATCCTTACAAATATAATGTAATGTTTCTACCAAAAAAAAATCTTTCTACTACATTTCACTTTGAACATTACTTAATTTTCTAAAATTACTTTAGATGATTTGAATAATTATAAATTTCATATTATTAATTTTAAGTCCAACTTCCACATGTCTAATTTTTAACAATGAAAGATGTTGTCCTTCAAAAGAAAAAAAAAATAAAAAAAATAACTTTTTAAAATAAGTAAACAAAGTTTTGTATGGACTAACCTACCTAAATTGACAATTGGAGATTTTAAATTTAAGACCTTAGGAGGGCATTAACAAATGTCTCAAACCTACATCGTCAAATATACCTCAATGGAATGAAAGATAACGAATATTAATAGTATTATTACTAATTGATAAACAACGTTACTTAATTAGTTCTATTTTGTTAAGAGAATAACATGAAGATCGAATCCTACAAAACTCTTCCGGTGTCCCAATTCATAAAACTATACCACTCATTTTGGAACGAAAAACATTTTCTATTGCAAGCGTATAAAGTTGATCTTGTTGATAAAGATTTATTTCACATCTCATAAGAATTAGAGTTTGAATCACAAATATCAATATGAGTACTTCGACAATGAATAATGTTAAACATTTTGTCAGCAATATTTTTAAGGGTTAATAATGTTTTACCCCCTTGTAATATATGTCATTTCTGAGTCTGCCCCCATTAAAAATTTTGTTTTGGTTTTCGTCCTTATAAAATTATTTTTTTCTAGAATACCCCCCTAATAGGCAATTCAAAAACCAAAAAATTTGGAAAAAAAATTCTAAAAATGGCCTATTAGGGGGGTATTATGGAAAAAAAATAATTTTACAAGAACGAAAACCAAAACAAAATTTTTACAGGGGGTAAACCCGAAAATGACCTATATTACAAGGGTGTAAAACACTATTAACCCTAAATGGAGAATGCTAACTATTGTCCTAAGATCATTGGTTAAGCATCAAAAACAAGTAACTTTTCATAAAAAATTGTGTAATCATTACTTGAACAAAAACAACATCTTATATTTTCAAGACAAAATTTATATTTGTAGATTCTGTACATGTTAGCAACCACGGTATTTGCATTGGATAGGTGGTTATACCTCGCGATAATATAACGGGATGGGGATGTCAACAGTTGAGCAAATGATGAATGAAGAGAAGAAGATCAAATCAAATAGTAATGGAGAATCTGAGAGAGGTTCAGAAATAAAGAGAAAAAGGTGAGTTATTTGGTCGGGACAGACACAATATGGTGGCTGCCACCCTCTTCGTAAACTTTAGGCCTCTTATTTCCACGTGCCTTTCTTTTATGTGAAAGTCAACTCAATTGAAAAATGTTCTCATTGAAATTGAAGATTTCCAAAAAATAATGATCCGGTTGTTTGAATTTTCAAGCTACCCTAAGATGCTGCTCGAAAATTTTACTTCATCTATTTCCTAATAATATATCGATTATTTTAATTGTTTTAAAATTCAACCGAGAATATTCTTTCAAAAAATTCAGCAGAATGTTCTTTTACAAACCAGCTTCTGCAGAGGGACCATAAAATAAAATATTTGTCTTGGTGAATTTCAAATCAATAAAATAAAAACATTGTAAAAAAAAAACATAAATAAACAACGTTAGACCCTTCTGAACTCAAAATATTCTTGGGCCCTCTTGTGGTTGTGAAAGAGCTTTTTTGTTCACTTTGATGGTCCCAACTATTAGCTGATAAAAAATGATCATGTCAAGGAAGTCACATGATGTTTGTCTAGTTCCCAACTTATAAAATCACTTACAAATTTGGCACGTTACAACCACACAATTACTTCTAATTAAGCATTTTAATTCAAAGTGAGAATGGAAAGAAAACATGAGCATTACTTGGTCGTAGGTGCATATCAATCATCATACATCCTTTTGGAATTTGGATATATATGATTAAACACATGCCCCATTTTCCCATTTCTAGCACTAGCAAAAATTATCGTTCAAAGTAAATAGTAAATGACAACTCAACTCAATAGATTACCTGCTTTAATTTGGACCACAAATCTAATAATTTTCCGACCCTCACCCTCTAAAAGGAAAAAGGTAACAAAAGTAAAAGAAGTTAGAAATCATTTCTGAGAATCCTAGGTCAATGTTGTACCAAAATTCCAAGCTCAAGTTTTCAATCGTGTGACCTGTTAATTCATTATTAAAAGCATTTCCACATTGCACAACACACCCAATTAGAACAAACAATAGCGGAGACTGAGAACTGCTAGGGTGTACATCTGACTTCAAACCCCTAAGTGCAATTAGAGAATGATTATCTGTTAGTAATATTACATTTACTATATCTGGGGTGCATTCTGCAGATATGATTACTTTTTTTTTTGGAAAGAAACACACATGATTACATGTTAGTAATGTTTATATTTACTATACTTGGGTGCATTCCGCACATATCTTCACGCATCAACCCAATCACAGAAGTTGATATAATAGTTCCCCTTAAAAGTTGATAAGGCATAAATATAAATTTGTCAACACGTGCAAGTTAACAACTTAAAAAGATTTTGATCATTCGCAAGTGTTTGCTCCTTTAATTGATTTTTATCTTATCAACACACGACATCAATAAACTTTCACCTAACAAGCGTTTGCTTCTTTAATTGATTTTTATCTTATCAACACACGACGTCAATAAACTTTCACCTAAATTTATTTGTGATTTTATTGTGGAAGAATGCTAGCAAATGTATTAATCAAAAGAGATATTGTTTGTATGAAAAAATAATGTAATTAAGCATTTGATTTATATTTTAAAAAAATAAATTATATATTTCTTAAACAATGTCTTTAAGATACTTGTTAACATGATTTTTTTTATGGAGAATGTTAACCATTGTCCTTGGGGCATTGGTTAAAATACTAAAATAAGTAAGTTTGCATCAAAAGTGGTGTAATTATTGTTAAAAAAAGGGTAAAAACTTAAATTTCAAAAACAAAGTTTCTTTTAATAGAATCCTTAACCATTGTCATTAAGGCACTGATTAGCAATACCCATATTTTTTTAAAGAACATTATGTTAGTTTTTGCTGTATGTGTAATTAGAAATGAATTATCTCAAGTATAATTCTCTTCATTTTTTTTAATATTACATCTACACCAATAAACATGAGAGAGAAAGATAATATTAAATTATAAAGAAAAAGATGATATTAAACGTATAATAGAGATTTGTCAAAAAAAAAAAAAAGAAGTGTATAATAGAGATGTAACACTTAAGAAAAAAATGAGAAAAACACACCTCTGAGAATCAATCCTCAACCTCAGTCAAGATCTTCTCTGTTTACAATTCTCTCTATTTCCTCTATTTGGAGGGGTTAAGATCCTCTCCATTTATAAAAATAAATGGAATATGCAATTTTGAGAGATATAGACACAAAAAATAAGTGGTGGGTCTTATCATTAAGTGGGTCCCACCATAATTAATTATTTTCTACTTTTTATGTGTGTTTTATCTCTTTAAATGGAGAAAATAGAGAGGGGAATAAATGGAGAGGATTTTGACTCTATTTGGAGAGAAATATACACAAAAAAATCTTGAAAAAAGTATAAAGTAATTAATGATGGTGAGACCGATTTAATTAAAATATTCACTCTATGTTTTTTGTGTTTATCTCTCTCCAAATTGCATACTCCATTTATTTTGACAAATGGAGAAGATCTTAACTCCTCTAACCCGTGTTTATGTACTAAAAGTAACCTTTGACTTATAATATTTCAAAACACTGTCAAAAACAGGAAAAAAAATCAAAACACTTAATCGAATTTACAAGAGATTTGTTTGAAAAATGTCAATAAATATATCTTGTAATTAGACGGAAAAAACCTTAGGGCACGTCTTTTTCTCAAAAGACAACTATGAAAAAGACGGAAGTGTTATGCCATTTTTTTTGGTCACGTATACCATTTAATCATTCTTATAAGTAAAAAATAATTTTTTAAGTTACTTGAATAAGTAATTTATTTAGTCATTATTACAAACAAAATATATTATTTATTCAATAAATGTAAAAAATTGTTTTTTTTCTTATAATGCTAAACGGAAGTTGTATTTTTAATTTTTTTTTACACGTGAAGAGTAGGAAGGGTTATCCCGATTCTTAAAGAGTTGCACACGGATTTTAATCAACTAATCATTTTAATAAAAAATCGCACACAACTGTAAAACGACTATTAAAATGAAACGGATAAAATATTAAATATCCTTAAAAAGTGTCTTGGACGAACTCATCAACATTTCCTTTAAATATATGTTTTTTCCAATAAATTCGAGCTTGCATGAAAAATATACCAAAATTTTTAGGTCAAACGTTGACCTCGAGATTCAAAATCTGACTCATCCATTTGCGCATGAGTATTCAACGACTATTGTTATTTCGTCTATCTACAATTTTATTTTTTTTACAAACACAACAAAAATAAAATTTAGAGTAATTAACACTATCTTTTCCAAAGAGATACTTAAATTACACCACCCTATTCTCTTACATCAAATTTAACATCCCTATCACCTCTTATGAAAAACTTATTAGAAAAAAATTTAACTCCCGTTCCCAAAAAAAATAAATGAATTACAATCCTCTCAACTCTTAAGAAGGGAAGTATAATATTTTTTTATATATATTTAATTTTCAAGGGAGAAAGAGTGCACATTTGAACATATCATAGGAGAATAGTATAATTCCAACTTCTAAAAAGAAGGATTGTAATTTACTCAAAGACATACCATCAAACTTCATTTTTACTAACTTTGCTTTGAAAATATGCTAAAGATTGTTGATTTTTTTAGGGTCATGCTAATTAATGCTCTTGAAACGTTAAGATTGTTCATTTTTAATTAACTTTGCTTTGAAACTTTTGGTGTTCTCCGCACCACCGTGGCCTCCTTCGTCCTCCGTCCTATTTTCGTCGTCGATCCGTTCGGTTTTCCGTTTCGCCGTTTCAAATCTTCTTTGTTCTCGTCGTCGTTCATCTCCCTTTTGCTAGATCCGACGTCACAAGATCCGGTTTGGGTTGTGGTTTGCCTTGGCCTCACCGGCGGTCTGAGATTTGGCCGCGCCGCCTCTTGTTTTGGTGGTCGTGGTTCTTTTCTGTTCGTTTTCTCTGCTGTTTGTTGTTGTGGTGTTACAGATCCGGTCTTCTTTTTTTCCTGTTGGTGGTAGTGTTGTTTGTTGTTGTGGTGGTCACGGGTATGTGTTTTTTCTTTATTTTTGCAGGTTGCTAGTCTTGTTCGTGTCTTTTGGTTCGACTTCGATGTTTTTTTGTGTGATGTCTCCAGCTGTTTGTTGTGTTGTGATTGTGTGTTAGGGTTGTGATCTGTCAATGGACTAGGGTCGAGGTTGTTTTAGGTCTCCCTCAACCCTTTGGCGGTTCACTGATCTGCAATTTTGTTTTGGTTGTGTTTGTTGTATTTGTGTTTTAGTTGTTGTGTTCTGTTTAGGGTATAGGGTCGAGGCTGTTTAGATCTCCCTCAGCCTCTTGGTGGTTCACTGTCTTGTCTGTGTTTGTTTTGTTGTGTTTGTGTTTTAGGTGCCGTGTTCCGTCAAGGGTTCAGAGTCGAGGCTTTCTGGATCTCCCTAGCCTTTTGGTGTTTCACTTTCTGCTTGTTGGGGCTGTGTTTTGTCGGTGTTGCTGTTTTGTTTCTTTTGAGCCTAGCCACTAGAGGCCTCCTGCTCTTGGATTTGGATTTGGTTGCTTGACTGTTGTTGCTCGAAAGAGCCAGGTGTTTAGATGCCTTGTGTTGATGGAGTAGTCGTTTGGTGCACCTTAAGCCTTCCTGACTGCTCAGTTTTCGGCGGCTGCAGTTCCTTCATTATTAATCCTCCTCCTTCGCAACTCCCAGATCGTTCGTCGTAAGGATCGTGGTGGTTTGCGGTTGTCCAGCCAAGGGTTGGGGCGTGCGTCAGTCTATTTGGGTGGTGGTGATGCAAGGTGATTGGTGGCTTGTTTTGAGTTTGTGTTCGAGCTGGTTCGCTTCGTGTTACTATGTCGTCTTTTCTCTGTCTTTGGATTTTGGCATCGGGTTGTTGGTGGGTCGAGGTTTTGGACAGGTTAAGGTGTCTGCTATGGTGGTTCGTGAGTTGAGGAGTGCCTTTTTAACTTGTGTCGGGAGTCTTGTGGGCTGATCGTTTTTTATTCGAGGTCGAGAGCAAGTTTTGTGACTCAAATCCTTTTAGGTTGTTGTGATGTCACCTCCGATTGGGCGAAACTTGAGTGGTGGTCGAAGTTGAGCGCCTTGAAGCAAAATCATTATCGGGTGCTTAATTGTCCACTGTCGATGGTGTTGGTTCTTTGAGGAACTTTTGTTAGGGGATCCAACAGTTTGAGGGTGTTGGTGGTTTTTTTTGTGTTTTTATTTTCTCTTTTCGGTGCAATACTTGGGATTTAATCCCCTTATATATGTAACATATTCTGCCATTCAAAAAAAAAAGAAAAAAGAAATAAATTTTATATAAAAAAGTATATATTTTTTTACAATTTTAAAAGATTAATTACACAAATTCTAATATAATTTTATTACATTTAGTTTTTAAAGAAATGCCTCGGATAGTGTTATCTTGAACTTATGTAAGTTGACATATAAATATTCCATGATATTGGAGGCAAAGTTCAAACCCCATACACTACATTTATCCATCTTAGATAAATTTACAACCGTAAGACTGTTTGGAAGAAAAAAAAGGTTAAATATGTTTTTAGTCCATATAAAATTACAACTTTTTAAATTTAGTCTCTACAAATTTTTTATTCATTTTTATTCTCTATTTGTATTTTATAAGGACTATTTTAAAGGACAAAAAATATTCATTTTTTGTATTTTTTTTAAATAGAGACTATTCTTACAAAATATAATATTATAGAGGACTATAACTACTATTAAAGTTTTATAGAGATTAAACTTAAAAATTCATAATTTTGTAAGGATTAAAAATATATTTAAGTCAAAAATAATATGCATCTTGTATCCCTCTATTACCATTTTTTTCTCTCTCCATTGTTTTGCTTTTGCTTTCAATGTCCATGCAACCAAAACATTCACAACTGTTGCCACTCTGGACGAAGAAAAAAAACGGGGCGGGAAATGCCAAAAAAGTTGATGAAATGACAATGCGTCCATCAAAATCACATCTATCAAATAATCCAAAATTTTATCCCATGCTACTCATGCCTTTCGTTTCTCTCTCAAAACAGCAAAAATGAAAGGAAAAGAATAATAGAAAATAAAATAATAAAAAGCAAAAGCGAAAGAGACGGTAATTTGCTAGTTTTTCTTTTTCTTAAAAAAAATAGACCATTCACACTTGTCACCCCTAAATCATTTTTTAAAGGAACACCTAAAATCTTAAATCATTTTTTTATTATAAAAAAACAATTTAGGTGAATAATTTAAAAAGAAAAATGGTCAAATAGTTTCATACTCTATTATAAAAAAAACAAAGAACATGGTACACACATATTGTCCATAAAAAACATTTATATCAATAGGAGAAAGCTAACCAGCAACCATAAAAAGTTGTGTAATTATTACTTAATCAAAAGTCAAAACTTATATTTTTAAGACAAATTTTATATTTATAGTTTCCTTAACCATTACCATGAGGGTGTTGGTTAGCAAGATCCACATCATTATTATGCAACACTTCATTAACAACTTAACACGAGTGTTATAAACAATCTTTTTCAACATTTTCTCTACTAATTATTCTTTTTTTGAGTGAAACTTATTTGAGACGTAAACCTTAAAAATAGATTAAATATAAAGTAATGAGATTTATATTAATTTCGCTTAATGTAAAAGTGATTGTCATGTCATAGAAAGTGTTAGAAATAAGCATTTTTCTTAGGGAAATGAGTATAAAAATACTATTGAGAAATGTGAAAATATTGTATATTCAACTTTTGAAAGGCAAAAAATTATTATTGCTAAAAAAAAAGTCAAAAAATTATTATTTTCAATAAATTTTTTTTATTTAAACTTTAACTAACCCTTTCTCTTAATCAACCTTAATTAAACATCTAAATCAAAATAATTAAGTCTCCATATATAGTCCATAATTTAATATAATATATTAGTATTATATTACATACTTTCACAGGACAGTACTTGTTGACAAACAAAAAGTGTAACCGCCCTCTTCACCGTTTCTCTCTTTTCCATACATTTCGCTGTAATTTACTCATATTTTCCCTTTTCTTCTTCTTCATTCCTCCAAATTTCCGATGACCGGCGACGATAACCGTCACCGGAAATAAAAAAACTGTCAAACCAAAAACTCTTTCGTTTCAGCTCTCATGTCTGAAGACAACGACCTCACGCTACAAACTTTCCGAGCTCTAGTAGAAAACGCGGACCACAAATTCGCTAGGGTTCGCGACGCACCAGCTTACGGTCGCGTAAACCAGAATCACTTCTTCCACAAAGTCTTCAAAGCTTACACGCGCTTATGGAAGTACCAGCAAGAAAATCGCGCGAAGCTGATTCAGTGCGGGCTTAAACGATGGGAAATCGGCGAGATCGCAAGCCGAATTGGTCAACTCTACTTCGGTCAATATATGAGAGCTAGTGAAACCAGGTTTCTTGTTGAAGCTTACGTTTTCTATGAAGCTATTCTTAGTAGAAGGTACTTTGAAGGTTCTGAATCGAAAGATCTAGGAGTAAGGTCCAAGGAGTTGAGGTTTTATGCGAGGTTTTTGTTGGTTTCGTTGATTTTGAACCGGGTTGAGATGGTTAAACATCTCATGGACCGGTTTGTGGCTTTGGTTGATGATTGCAAGAGTACTTTTCGGGTAATACGTTATTTTCATTCTCAATTTTTAGCTTAATTGAGCTTAATTTTTTTGTTAAATTGGTAGTGTTCGTGAGGTTTGAAAGTTCAGTAAATTACTAAATTAAGTTTTAGATGGGAAAAGAAAGTGAAATAGTCACAATCAATTTTCCTTTTTTTTATAGTTTTTGTTGACGGTGTTTAAATCAATTAGTTTGTTGTCACTATCTAATTACAATAGTTTTAGATTTTCTTGGTTACCATGTTATAAATAGGAAGTTTTCATTGCCGTTTAGCAGTAACTAATATCGGCCAAAAAACTTGTTCGGCACACAATATGGGTTCTCCTCGTCAACCGAATTTTCTCCAACCCATGACCACTTTCTTAAGAGGTCTAAATCCCTTGGAATAGTTTTAGTTTTTATATAATAGTGGAAAACAGCAATGATTTGATGACTTGTTGTATCAGATATAATATAGGGTGGTTTTGTTCCAGTGAAGCTATGCTTGTTTCATTGATTAATGTCGTTGATAGTGCATGAGATCTCTGTACTAATAAGTGGAATCAGTAACATTTGATCCCACGGAGAAATAAACAAGGGATAGGTTAGATTGGATGACCTGCTTAGTTGGTTTGGCCCTGGTCAACAGTTTCTCTATTGGTACATTCGACTATTGTATGAACTATGAAGGATATTAATGCTGTTATAGAGTAGGTTATTGGGGATGCTTCAGTTTGACTGTATCCAAGAACATCAATGGTGATTTTTTTGAAAGAAAACGGCCTTCCGTTGTAAAACCAAATCAATGCTCGAGTCACCCGAGTTTCAAGCAGTACTCCAAATGTTATGCCGACTATGAGGGCCAGTTTTCCAGAATAACATTGGTGGTGCAATGATGATTTTCTTTGAAAAGCCTGTTTACATGTATAATATATTTTGACCATCAATTTGTTGAAATTCAAAATCTGAGTGTGCTGTATACTTCTGTTTTTATTTTCACATTTTCATTATTAACAGTGAAGCTTTAGTGTTTTACTTTTGTTTGGAAGATCTTATGAAACTTGACTGTTGTATGGTTCATTGATGCTTTGTATTTCAACATTTATCCGGAGGAGCAATATCTTTGTGTTGCCTGTTTGACTTGATGAGTATAAACTATTTCTTTTCAGGATACTAACTTTAAAGAATGGAAGCTCGTGGTGCAAGAAATTGTCCGCTTTACAAACGCAGATAAGGGCTTTAGCATCAGGCCTATGCGTTACTGTGCTACATTTGATTCTCATCAGGCTTCTCTTCCCTATGTAGCTCGTTTTCATGCAAAAAGGGTTTTAAAATTTCATGATGCACTCTTAGCAAGCTATCATCGAAACGAGGTCAATACTTGCCATGGTGATTCTTAAATTTGTATCAGTACATAACTTTAGTAACTTAAAGGTACTGATTACTGAAGCTTTTGAATCTTCATATACCCTCCATTTCCTCCATTTCAGGTCAAATTTGCTGAACTTACATTGGACGTCTATAGAATGTTACAGTGTTTAGAATGGGAGCCTAGTGGGTCATTCTACCAAAAGCGTATAGTTAGACCTAAGGAGAATGGTGATGTGATCGATCATTCAGGAGCTTCTGGGATAATAGACATGAACCTTGCTGCAGATATGATAGATCCAAATATACCTTCTAATCCTACAAAGGCTACCTTGTATCGTCCATCTGTGACACACGTGATAGCAGTGAGTTTTCATGCCTTGTGGAAAGTTAGTATATCTAGTTTGATTTGATCCTCTCTTTGCTAAAATTTAAAAGCTGTTCCATTTACAAGGCATTGTCAATATTGAATGAGATTTTTATGGCTTTTCCTTTTAAAAGATTTGGACATCCAAATCTGTTTTTATTTCTTTGGTTCTAATGTATTTTATGATATGTTCTCATGTCTTTGTCCATACAAGTACTTGCATTTTTTTTTTGTTACTCATGTATTACCTGCTTTATGAATCGCTGCAAACATTTTCACAATCTTCCAATGACTGTTGTGAATAGTTATTTGTTATTTCATACATTGAGCTTCATGTTTTACGCAGGTTATGGCAACAATTTGTGAGGAGCTGCCACCAGACAGTGTTGTGCTAGTTTATCTTTCAGCCCCAGGTTTACATTTGATCTGACTTTTCAAGTCTAAGTAATTAGTCTACAAGCTATGTTGTTTTATGTTAGGTTTGTTGCCATAATGATCTGTGTTCACTCATACAGGGAAGGCTGGTGTTAATAATGGAGGGTCATCCAAATATTCAAGACACAAAGTCCTTTCTCAGTCTTCCGATGAACTGAACTCTGGAATGTCAGAATTTCAAAATAATGGCAAGAGGGAATCAAATTGTCATCAGGACGATTTTTTGTGGTTTGGTCCCAAGGGAAATAGTGGTGGGTACCTGTATTTGAATTCGTTTCACTGTCAAATTTATGTTAAGATTTTTCCAGGAAAAACTATGCGCGTTCTAATGTGTTTTTCTTTTCCTCTTTTTGGATTAGTGTTAATTGTATGTTATAAAAGAAAGAAGTCCCTTTGTTGTGCTCGCACTTACATATGCTGTATTTGAATTGTCAGGTTCAAATAACCTGTACCCCGGCGATCTTATTCCCTTCACTCGGAAACCTCTTTTCTTGATTATTGACAGTGATAACAGCCATGCATTCAAGGCAGGTTTGTCCAAACTTGTGTATGTGTTTTCTGGAAATTGTCAGATGGAGCTTATCTGTATATTCACTAAATCTAATTTTACATGTTAGTAGCATGATGAAGTTAGGAATCACAGTTTCTGTACAATCTGAGGGTATATCACAACATTTCAAGATGAATTTCAATGCATTAGCCATGGCAATCCTGCCTTGTTGATTTTCTTCATTAATTGGAATGTAGAACTTTCTTTAGGGACAGAGTTGAAATGGTGTGAAGAAATTAAATGGTGTTGTTAACATTCCCTATGCAGCTACAAAAAGAATGAGATACACATCATCCTTTTGGGTTAAGGATGATTCTGTACTAGTTTTTAGGGGGAGATAATCAGTATAGAACATTTGATTGCTGGCTTGTCCCATGCTCAATGTACAGTGAAATTGATTGGGTCATTAATTAGAAGATGCTTTTTTTACTGGTGTTATTTACATCAACAGGTCTTGATTGATTATGTATGTATTAAATGATTGCAGGAATTACATGGTGCTGAAAGGGGAGAAACGGCTGCTCTATTTCTTTCACCTTTAAGGCCGACTTTTAAGAAACCAGCTGATGTAAATATACATAATGGAAGCCAATTTACCCTTTTCTTGACAGCTCCTTTATCAGCATTTTGTGAAATGATTGGTCTCATCCCCAATGAGGCTGATACAGTAAGTGTACGCTGACGATTTTTAAATTTCCTTATATCAATTTTTACTCTTGTTGGTCTAATTTGACATTTTAACCCTAGGATCTCTACAATGACGCTGAGAACATAATTGCCAATGCTTTCTCCGAGTGGGAAGTAATTCTTTGCTCATCTACTATCATGGATTTAGTATGGGCACAAGTTATAACTGACCCATTTTTAAGGCGACTTATTTTAAGGTATTTTCTCTCTGGTTTTATAATGAATCACTCAATGTATTCATTTGTTTTGATTGGTTATTTAGAATGTCATAGTTGTGTTGGCTGCCACCTAGACCGTTTCAGGCACTATTAAAATTGAAGTTGCTGAATTTTTTTTTTTTTTTTTTTTTTTTTTTTTTTTGCATTGTTTATCTACAGATTCATATTCTGCCGATCTGTGATATCTTTTTTCTGCCCACCCGAGGAAAGTGAATTACATCTGCCGCTTTGCCTACCCCATCTGCCTACTTCTGTTGCACCAAAATCTGAAGCTGTGCGCCCTGTGGTCGTGCAACTTGCCAAGCACTTTGACGTTGCTGACTCCTTTCACTTTACTGATAATACATAAGATTTGGACTCTATATACAACAAGTAAATTATTAGATTTATATGCAGATTTTTGAAGCTAAAGATTCTCTGACCAAAGGAATATAAAAGGTATGGGTTAACCTTTTGGGTGACATGACAAGAATATCAACGGTGGGACTTGGGCTGTCATGTGGAAGATCGGTTTGTTGATGATGGTTGTATCTGCTTGTTGTGATGCTTAATTCAACCCCACCTGCTTCATTGATCCATATGCTGTATTTGGCGGTTTGTTCTTTAGTGTTAAATGTTAGGTAGGGATGGGTGCCTTACTTTTCTTGTGTTTGGGCCTGGCAAGATAATTGTTAGTTGAAAATTAGTTGTATTTGTTCATATTTCATAGCTTTTGAGAAAGTACAAACAAGAAGTTGTTCATATTTCATACCTTTTTTTTAGCAGAACGGTTTTTGAACATTGATTGGGGGGAGGAGAGTATATTATGGGAAGAACGAATTCCATCATTACTAGAAATTAAACTCACAGTAATGGTATTTTTTTTTTGTTGCTTTAATCCTTTGATTTTCGGTAGAAAAACTATCACTATCTAAAGTTTGACCGGGAGGTAAATCTTTGGACGCTGAGACCAAAACATCAACTGAAAAAAAGACTCAACATTGTAGAGATAATAATGTTACAATAAACGAGTGAATAAACAGAGAAAGATATAATATTGTTTCTTAAAAAAAAAAAATCAGAGAAAGAGATAATAATAAATGAGTGAATTCACATATAACGAGCTGATGTTATATGACATTTTACCAAAAATGATTGATGAATTTTAACGAAGACTTGGCAACTTTGAGCATTCACAGTGGAGATATTTATTTTTTGGTATTTAAATGTATTTATTTTTTGGTATTTAAATGAGTCTCGCATGTATAAATCACTCATTTATAATTTTTTAATTATAATAAAAAAAAACTCATTTATAATTTTTTAATAATATTTTGTAAGCACTTAATTCCTACAATCCAGCATCTTACATGGATTTCTTAAATGAGATTAACTAATCAACTATCAACAACTTTATATTATTATATTTTAATTTTAATATTAAAAAAGTGTTGGCTCCATTTAAGATTGAGTCTTAAGTGAGATCTTAAGTCATATAAAACCAAAAAAATTCTCCCTAATAAAAGTACCACCTAATAGATACAAAGTCATCAAAATTTGTGGCCTCTTATTTTGAGATGGTCTAATAACACTCAAGGTGCTATGATAGTTTTGCTCTGCAATTCAATTGTGGTTCTCGAGGATTTACCAAAGCCAGGACATGTCACAAGGCTTAGAGAAAATGAAACACGGGAGAAATAAACGATTGTGGTTTTCAAAGAGAGAAATGGGCATTGATTTCTTGCAAGATGCATGATTCGTTGCATGGCTAACATAAAAATTAAGCATTGGAGAAACTCGAATATTGGTTAGCGCCACAAATGATCGTAGTGTAACATGGTGAGTTGGGAAGGAATAAGAAGATTGATGTTCCTGAATCATATGCAAGGATGTCTCCAAATTTTAAGTTTTTTTTATTGAGTAAATTACATTTCTCTCCCCTCAAGATGTTTGAATTACACTCCTCTTTTATGTTAAAATATACACTTCTCTCTCTTGCAAAGTAAAATATATATACTCCTCTCCCTTATAAGATACTTGAATTACAACCCCCCCTAATAATTAAATATGCTCTACACTTTAATCTATTTAACATAAATAAATATTTTTATGATATATTTTAATTTTGAACCAGCATTTAAGAAAAAATAATTCATTTCTTTATAATTTAAATGTCAATGATAATTAAATTTGAATATTTTGCTATTGATTTTATAATTTAGAGTATAACATTAACTTTTCAATAACCCTATTTTACTGTCTTTAGTAATTTTTTTACATATTTTAATTTTATTTTGGGTTGTTTCATATTTTATAATAGAGTTTAAAACTACATGTTAATGAAATTATGAATAAAAAATAGCGAAAAATATGTATTCAATTTTTTATTATATTAAAATAGACCCATAATACAATTTTTTTCGATGTGTGTTAGATTATTATTATTTTTGCTTGATTATTAGAAATAAAAAAATATTGAGGGAGTAAAATGTAGATTTTAACATAAGAGGAGAGTGAAATGTAATTCAAGCTTCTCTTAGGGGAGAGGGGTGAAAAGTTTTCTAATATATTTTGAATAAGAGGGGAGAAGATTGTATATTTTAACATAAGAGAAGAGAAAAGTGTAATTCAAGTATCTTATAGGAGAGAAGAATGTAATTTACTCTTTTCTATTTTATTTCGAGGATCATTGCAACTTCATATTTTTTCGTTTTTACTTCAATATTAATAAAAAAGTCTCACTGCCATTGTGACTTAGGTGCCAAGTTAATTGTGTCACCTAATATAAATTTTGGGAGAAATTGGGAAAGAAACTACTAAATTAAAAATAGTGTAAACTTAGACTATTAAAATTGCTCAATCACATTACTTAAGTCAATTAAGCTAATTAAAAAATTTGTCAAAAAAATTAAGCAATTGTCTTCAATAAAAATAATCAAAACCGACTTTGATATGTTTGAATATTTTTAAGGACATTTGTTAAAAATTAAAAAAAGTAGAAACTCTACATTAATAACAGTAACTTTTAAATTTCAAAAAGTTAGATATACAAAATGAGATGAATGTTTTTTCTCTTAAAAAGTTAAATATACAGTTTCTCACCGATTACCAAAAAATATTACTATTTCTATTATTTTTTTTGACAAATTCTATTTTAAATTTTTTTTTTGAAAGAACTATTTTAATTTTTTTTTTAAGGAAGAACTATTTTAATTTTTTTCCCCTCAAAAAAACTATTTTAATTTTCTTAATAAGTTGTTCTAATTACATTTTTTTTAGCATTTCCCGTATTTTACGTCCATAATAAATTATTCCTCTCTAATTTAATCATTTAATCTCAGATTTATTCTTCAATAGATTCCGTTGACTTTTGATTCCATCTAGTCTTTTTAGGGGGTTTATTCTACCCACTTATAATGAAATCAAAATTTTAGGCTTGTCTTCTTAAAAAAAAAATAAAAAAAATTAGGTTCTTCCCTTTTCTTGTACCAAAAAAATAAAATCAAAATTAATTTAAAATCGAGCTTTTTCCACTACAAAATCAAACCTCACTAGGTCTCTTGCCACTGATTTCATGTTGAATTCGGTGTAGGAAATTGTTCAAAGCAACAACAAAAAAAAAATAATAGAAAAGGTGAAGAAACATGGCCAAGTTAATTAAACCAACAATGAAGCTCAAGCAACAACTGCGTGAAGCCATAGATCTTCTATTCACACGCGGTCCCGCTTCTTCTTCCGACTACACTCGTCTTGTTCTTCACTGTATTCAATCCAATGACTTCAACCAAGCCAAGAGATTACAATCTCACATGGAACTTCAACTTTTTCATCCCACTGACTCTTTCATCCACAACCAACTTCTACATTTATATGCAAAATGTGGAAAAATCTCAGATGCTCAACAACTGTTTGATAAAATGCCTAAGAGAGATATCTATTCTTGGAATGCACTTCTTTCTGCTTATGCCAAAGTGGGTTTGGTTGAGGATTTGAATTCGGTGTTTGATCGAATGGCTTATCGTGATTCTGTTTCGTATAATACGATGATTGCTTGTTTTGCAAGTAATTGGCTTTCGAGTAAAGCATTGAGGTTTTTTGTGAGAATGCAGAAAGATGGGTTTCAGCCGACACAGTATTCTTATGTGAATGCGTTGCAAGCGTGTTCTCAACTTTTGGATTTTAGGCTTGGGAAACAGATTCATGGGAGAGTTGTTGTTGGTGAGTTTGAGAAGAATGTTTTTGTTTGGAATGCTGTGACTGATTTGTATGCTAAGTGTGGTGATATAGATAAGGCGCGGTGGTTGTTTGATGGAATGGTTAAAAAGAACGTTGTTTCGTTTAATCTGATGATATCTGGGTATGTGAAAATGGGGAAGCCTGATGAGTGTATTAATTTGTTTAATAAGATGCAATTATCTGGTTGGAAACCTGACCAAGTTACGGTTTCTAGTGTTCTCAATGCTTACTTTCAATATGGACGTGTAGATGATGCGAGGAATATGTTTAATAAAATAGATAAAAAGGATGAGATTTGTTGGACTACGATGATAGTTGGTTATGCACAAAGTGGAAGAGAGGTGGATGCTTTGATGTTGTTTAGCGAAATGCTTCGTGGAAACGTTAGACCTGACAGCCACACTATTTCTACCGTGGTAAGCTCTTGTGCCAAGTTAGCATCATTGTATCATGGTCAGGCCGTCCATGGAAAAGTTATTCTTATGGGGGTTGATAGTAACATGCTTGTGTCAAGTGCACTTGTTGATATGTATTGCAAGTGTGGAGTCCCTTTGGATGCTCGGGTAATTTTCGAAACTATGCCTATTAAGAACGTGATCATCTGGAATTCCATGATTTTGGGTTATGCACAAAATGGGGAGGCTCAGGAGGCCTTGACTCTGTATGAAAGAATGCTGCAAGAAAATTTCAAACCTGACAATATCAGTTTTGTGGGAGTCTTATCTGCTTGTATAAATACTAATATGGTTAAAGAAGGACGTAAGTATTTCAATTCAATCAGTGAACAAGGAATGACACCGACGTTGGATCACTATGCATGCATGATTACTCTCCTTGGCCGGTCAGGTAATATCGATAAAGCATTGGATTTAATCAAAGGCATGCCTCACAAACCTGATTGCCGGATTTGGTCCGCTTTACTATCTGTTTGTTCCAAGGGTGACATAAAGACTGCAGAGGTTGCGGCTAATCATATATTTCAATTGGATCCACATAATGCTGGATCTTATATCATGCTTTCCAATTTGTATGCTGCTTGCGGGAGATGGAAAGATGTAGCCGTTGTAAGATCTCTTATGAAGAGCAAAAATGCAAAGAAGTTTTCTGCATACAGTTGGGTTGAAATTGGGAACGAAGTCCACATATTTGTTTCCGATGATCACAATCATCCAGAACTGGATAGAATCTACAGTGAATTGAACAGATTGATTGGAATATTGCAACAAATTGGGTATAATCCAGATACGGGCATAGTTCTACATAATGTGGGAGAGGAAGAAAAATTGAGATCTATCTCGCACCACAGTGAGAAACTTGCCCTTGCGTTTTCTTTAATAAAAAAGCCCAATGGAGCTGCGCCAATACGGATCATAAAGAATATACGTATCTGCGATGACTGTCATGTATTTATGAAGTTTGCATCAATTGCTATTACTCGGCCAATCATTATAAGAGATTCAAGCAGGTTTCATCATTTCTTTGGTGGAAAGTGTTCTTGCAAGGACCACAGGTAAAGTGTCAATCCGATGGTAATCTCCTGCGCTTTGAATGTTTTCAAAAGAAGGGTGTGCAGTGTCATATACACTCTGTATCCTGTCTAAAGATTTTGAAACAAGGCGAAAACCTATGTTATTGATTGAGATTTCAAGATCTTGAGAAGCTGTGCAGCGTGTGAATATTAGGCGAGATGTACAACAATGTTGTGATTGAAATTTCTCGTGACAAAGTAAAGCAGCTAAAAACATTAGGGGATACAAAACAATTATACATTGGGTTCAACAATTCAGGTAAAGCCTTGGATGAGTGTCTAGAACCCAACTGATGTAAATATTCATAATGGAAGCCAATTTACCTTTTTCTCGACAGCTCCTTTATTGGCATTTTGCGAAATGATCGGCCCCATCCCAAATGAGACTGATACAGTAAGTATGCGTGAATGATCTTTAAAGTTTAAACTTCCCCGCATCAACTTTTACTCATGTTGGTCTAATTTGACACTTTAACCCTAGGATGTCCACAATGAAGCTGAGAACATAATCGCCAATGCTTTCTCTGAGTGGGAATTAATTCTTTGCTCATCAACTATCATGGGTTTAGTATGAGCACAAGTTATAACTGATCCATTTTTAAGGCTAATTATTTTAAGGTATTTGATCTCTAGTTTTATTTATTTAACTCTGGCCAATGCATTCATTTATTTTGATTGATGCATGTTTGGTATTGCGGTGGGTTGATTGCCACCTAGACTTCTTCGGGCACTACTAAAATTGAAGTTACTGACTGGACTTGTTGTATTGCATTGTTTTTTCTACAGATTCATATTCTGCCGATCCATGATATCTTTTTTCTGCCCAGCCCACCCGAGGAAAGCGAATTAGATCTGCTGCTTTGCCTACCCCATCTACCTATTTCTGTTGCACCAAATTCTGAAGCTGTGTGCTCTGTTGCCTACCCCAGGCACTTTGACGTTGCTGTCTCTTTTCACTTTACTGATAATACATAGATTTATATGCAGGCTTTCAAAGCTAAAGATTCTCTGGTGAAAGGAATATAAAATGTATGGGTTAACATTTTGGGTGACATGACAAGAATATCGATTGTGGGGCATGGTTTGTCATGTGGAAAATGATTTGTTTGTTATGGTTGCATCTGCTTGTTGTGTTATTTACTTCGACCCCATCTGCTTCATTGATCCAAATGCTGTATTTGGCGGTTTGCTCTCTAGTGTTAAAGTTTAGGTTGTGATAGGTGTCTGACTTGTGTTTTTAGGCCTGGCAAGATAATTGTTAGTAGAAATCAGTTGCATTTAGTTGTATTTGTTCATATTTCATATTTTGAAAAAGAACAAACATGAAGTTGTTTATATTTCGTACTATTTTTAGCAGAACAGTTTTTGAACTAATTCCGTCTATACTAGAATAGGAAGTAAACTCACAATATTTGTATTAGACTGAAAGTTTTTGTTTTGGACACAACCGTATGAAACTGAAAGTTGGGGAGCAGTAAAGAGGCAACAAAATATACTACCAGCCAAAATAAATAGTGAGCAGAAAAATGACTAGAGTGTAAGTGTTTGATGTGCAGTTTGTGTTGTAAATTTTGGTTACCAAGTTCCACTTTTACTTATGAAAAAAATCAACAGAAAAAAAAAGGACTCAACCTTGTAACGAGAATAATGTTGCAATAAACGAGTGAATATACAAGAAAATATAATAGGAGTACATATACATGCATTTGCAAAAAATTGGGAGTTGGATTTGGTGGAAGTGGTTAAACTTCTACAATGTGATAAATTAATATTCGAATTTTAGTTTTGAGAGATATACTCACATTTAGTGTATGACTGTGTATCAAATACAATGATTTCTAGTGAAAGAAACCAATGAAAAACTAAAAAAATGCATTTGAAAAACCGATCCGAAGTAGAATATCAAATGACGAATGAAAGTTAGTACTAGTGCTACAGTCACAGGTAGAAGATGACCAGGAATATTTATTTGTTAAATTATCAAGAAATATTTATAGTATGTTTGGTCTGGCTTCTTATGTTACAAATGTAAAAAATCATCCATTAAATTTTGAAGTTAGTACCAGTACTAGCTATGTACTCATCAAAATAGTTTTTCCTATGTTGATAAGTATTGAATACCAGGAGAACATCTTAAAAGCTAGCGCATGAGGGAGAAGAATCAAGCCACCATTTTATACTTTATTGAGTACCTCTTACTATTCGACTTGAGTTGAGCAAGCACCCATGATATTGAAGTCCCTGTCAAAAGCACCGTCCATGAAAGCCATCAATGGCTACAATGTATGATGTTTCGCTCGACCTTTTTGACCAGTCCCTTGTAGATTGACTTTTCGAGATGCTGACAATCCAACTGTGATATCAATTGATAAGTATCTGAGTGTTTGATGAATCATTTCTAGAAAGCTAGTTAGTTGATAAGGGAGAAGAACCGAGCCACCACTTATATACTTCACCAAGCACTTCTTAATGGTGCGGTTTGGGCACCCCTTGATATTTATTATTGAAGTCCTTATTCAAGAATCATCCGTGAAAGTCGACGTCTCAATGGCTACACTCAACAACCCTTCACTCAACCTTTTCGATCAATCTCTTCGTATACAGCCTTTGTCGAGGTACTCACAATCCAACTCTGATATAAATTGATAAATATTTTCATGATAAGGATCATCACAATCACATGAAAGTGAAGCACCATGGTTCATCATCTTTGAATTAAAGAATGTTTGTGGCGTGTATTCAAAAGGTAAAGGCCTAAGGGGTGATGGTGATGAGAATGGCTGTGAGAGTGTAAGCCACGATGAATCTATAATACATCACATGAAAGTGCAGCATCATCGTGGTTCATCGTCTTGGTTTCTTTCTTTCTCTGGAATCTGGTGATGGTGAGAGTATGGGCAGGGAATAGCAGCAAGAAAGGGAATGAAAGAGAGAAATAAAGATATTTATATAGAGGTAATCATATCACAATTGGTTTTATGAATAATTGAGTACAGTATATTAATATTGCGGACAAGTAATCTGTCAAAGCTTTATCATTATTACAATTTTTTAATATAATAAGCTTTGACATATAAATTTAGAAAGAATAAAGTTTTTTAACAATAATGGGATAATTTATAAAAAACAATTAAATAATAATAGGATAAGAATACTACAAATCTACAAACTAGGTGGAACAACAAAGTTTTTAATAGGTATGGGATAAAAGAGCACTCCCGCATTGGAAATGTTAACAGCATATTGCATATACGAGTTTCATGAGCCCCACATGGAAAGTTTTGTGAGCAATAGGGAGTGAAATTATCTATAAAATAGTAGAGTGAAGCGCCTTAGCAGCATATCATGGAAGTGGATTAGTTTTGCTGCAAAGCAATGAGAAGTGTAATCCAAAAACCAGAGGGTTCCTTTTATCAGAGAAAAAGACATTTCGAAGAGTTTGGTTTTTGAGTTCCATTACACAAAGGATTCACCAAATTCTTCAAAGTGTTCCTTTTCTCACTTAAACGAAGCGTTCTTAATTCCCAGTTAATATGTTTCTTGGCAATTTTAGTGCATCAATTTTGCTATGAATCAACTTGGTTTGCATGAGTAGTCCACTGCTTGTAATCCAAATAACTAGAGGGAAAAAGACATTTCAAAGAGTTTGATTTGTATCATTGTATGAGTCCCGTTATACAGGATTGATTCACAAACTTTGTAAAGTGTCATTTTTTCTTCTTAAATAGAGCGTTCTTAATTCCCAAATAATATGTTTGTTGGCAATTTTAGTACATCAATTTTGCTATAAATCAACTTGGGTTTGTAATGACTAGCTCTAACTTAAACAATTGGAATCGAATGATACCCATGATCACTTAAACAAATTTGCAAAGATTCGTTCTTACTAGTTAGTTAAAACTTTATTTTAACAACCTTGGCTGCACCCTCCAAACAATCTTCCTATTCACAAAAGATGAATGTGTAGTAAATATGTAAATGATAAGACATCCGTGATTTTTTTGGAGTGGTCTTTAGTCTCAATTGTTTAACCACATTTTATGAATATGATTCAAAAATTGCTCTAAAATCTAAATGACGTTTGTTCAAAAGTTATTATAAAATTTATTGTATAAATATCATTGCTCTTTTTTAAAACAACTTACTAGAGTGTGTAAGTGTTTTTTTAATAAACCCCCATTTGCGTCCTTGAAAGTGTCCTTCGCTATCAGGTCGGTCCCTGGATCAGTTTAATGGATAAAAAAACTCCTCCAATGTATGTTATGTTAGTCAAATACATCCAAAACGTTAACTTGGTGTTTAGAGTGCTGATTTGTCGGTTACACTGCCACTTTAGCTTCATTGTTGGCCTTCCTTGTTAGCAGGGACTCAATTGCATAGGATAACAAATATTGCAATGGTCATTTGTGTCCCTCCTTTATTCTCTCTTCTTCGCTCCCTCATCAAACAACCTGCAAACTCAATCCTAAATCCTAAAACTCCATTTTTGTTTCCAATTTCTCCTCTCTCATCACCTAAGTTAATACCCAAATTGAATTGAGTTAATCATCTTTATTTTGGGTTCTAATTGTAGCATAAAATTCCAGTTTAACACACAAAGCCCAGAAAGTTGAAAAAATAAATAGAGAATGGATATTGGAAGGTGAAGCCGTGAAGCATACATACATATAAATAAGAGAGTGTTGAACATAAAAATCATGTTAAAAACCATGATTAACTCACAGCAACAATAACAATACTCCACTCTACTTATTGTTACACATGAACCATCATCATCAACAACAATTAAAAATTCCCCCTTTCACTTGGCTTCTCAAAACCCACCATCAAAACCACACCCAATATGATAATGATGATGACGACCCTTTGAATCTGAATTTTTATCTGGTCTTTTCAAAGAGTGCATTGAAGTTTTTAGGGTGGATATTTGACCCTTTGATGATGATGACCCGTTTAATTTTTATATGGGGTGGATATTTGACCTTGAGGGGGTTTGTTGTTGCTGTTGTTTTGAGTGAGGTGGTGACACCTAAATAGAAGGAGACAAATAAGAAAAGATATTGGAATCTATGGTTGGGGATTAGAGGAAAAAGATGAAGATTTGAGTTTGTTCCTCTTTTTTTAGAAGATGAAAGAATTTTGTTCCTTATTTGTTCATTGATTTAAAACAGTTAATGCATGGATCAAATTTTTCTGGTTCAACTAAAGATAGCACAAAGATCATTATTTTTCTCAAATGTTTTGAGAGGGAGGAGAGTATGGACGAAGATGAAGATTTGAGCTTGTTACTTTTTTTCCATAAGATGCAAGGGATATTGCACTCATTATGGTTTCCATACCGTATCTGATGCGGGGCAAAAAAAGCGACCGCGCTATGCCCAAAAAATAAATACGAAATTTGGGTCCCAATTTTTTTTAGGGGTCTATTAAGCCCTAAAAAAAGTTGTTTAGTTTTTTTGCATCAAGTATGATGTTTATACATTTTTAAGTTAGGACCCAAATTTTAGTTTCACCTCAGACCACCAAAATCTCAAAAAGGGCCTTGATGGTCCCTCTCCAAGGTGGAAGTCACAAATAAACATCCAACATGACAAAAATAATGGACACATCATCATATTTAACGGCCAGATAACGTTTTTGGACATGAATGGCTAACGGAAGAGACTTTGGGGGGAGATTTTGGTTCGTTTAATTGATCCAGGGATGTGCATGATAGCGACGTACACTTTCAGGGACCCAAACGAGGGTTTACTCGTTTGTTGCAAGCACACCCCCTCCAAACACCACATTATCCATGTATTCCATCCAAAACCTTCATCTAAGGTGCTTTTCAACAAATTCTGACGAAATGTCCAAGGTCATAGTAGTTTCTTCCATCCATCCACTTTCATGACAAGATTACTCTATCTTTCTTAAGAATTATGGTTCTCCGAAACATTGTCATATTGAGAAGCTAAAAGTTGTAGTTTCACTCTAAACATGGACTGTTGTCGTGATTTTGGACAAACACATAAATTCTGCCGTGTAACCAAACAAAAGCTAAATCCGTTTATGAAATTTGTTTCATATGAAAAAATCGAATTTGAATATCCAAAATATATTATTTGTTTTGAAAAATTTACCCTACTTATTGTGTATATTTACTTAAAAAAGAAGACATGAAGATAAATAATCCAATTAATTTGGGTGTGTTTGTTTCTAGTTATATTTGTAGATTCTTGGGAATAAAATCATAAAAATACTTATGCCTTTGTTTGTTACAAGTTTATTAAATTTTATTCCCAGATATAAAATTATGTATTATATAGTCCCTACTTTCAAGGTTTCAACCAAACATATTTTTCTAAATACCTTAAAACAAAATTCCCATATTTATAATTTTGATAAACTTAAAACAAACACGCCCTTAAAGAAATTGAAAATAATTAAAAGCGAAAAAGAAAAAGGATAAAATGCTAGGTTTAAGGGTATGTTGATTGTCATCATTATCAAGTATGAAATTGAAACCAAAATATTAACGTACACCTTACATACGGTAAGTAAATGCTAATTACCAGTAGTTTATGCATCGTAAACCATAAGACATTTCGTGCTTCATCTACTCTATCCTTATTTTATCATCATTCAGTAATTCAAACCTCTTATGTTTATCGGGTTTATGTGTTCCTACACCTGTGTTACTCCTCCATGCACAATAGTTTGATTTCGATTTTACTAAAACAGCCTTCATTCCTTCTACTCTCAACAAGACTCTTCTCAACTCAACAAGATGTATATCTCGCCAACCTCAACATCACAGCACTCTCACGCGCCGGTAACATCGCTGCCGCATGCCAACTGTTCGATAAAATATCCCAAAAAGATATCGTCACATATAACTCCATGCTCACCGCATATTGGCAAAACGGCTTTCTACAACACTCCAAATCGCTCTTCAATTCAATGCCAATCAAAAACATTGTTTCATGGAACTCCATTATAACCGCTTGCATTCAAAACGATAACATCAACGATGCGTTTAGTTACTTTAAAGCAATGCCGGATAGAAATGTTGCTTCGTACAATGCTATGATGTCGGGTTTTGTTAAAATGGGACGTGTGGAGGAAGCACAGAAGGTATTTGAAGAAATCCCGCGTCCAAATGTGGTTTCGTACACTGTGATGATTGATGGGTATATGAAGATGGAAGGTGGGAGTGGGATTAAGCGGGCAAGGGCGCTTTTTGATGCAATGCCGAGTAGGAATGAGGTTTCGTGGACGGTGATGATTAGTGGTTTAGTTGAGAATGGTTTGTATGAGGAAGCGTGGGAAGTATTTGTGAGAATGCCGCAGAAGAATGTTGTCGCTTTTACTGCTATGATTACTGGGTTTTGTAAACAAGGGAAGATTGATGAAGCTTGGAACTTGTTTCAACAAATTAGGTGCAAAGACCGCGCTTGTTGGAATATAATGATAACTGGTAACCTAATGTTAAAATTTAAAAGCAAAAACATTATCTTTCATTCATTCAATATTTCAAAGTTCAACCTCTATTTTGTTTCAATAAAAAAAAAGTTCAACCTCTAGTTAAATGTTGATATGTGTGCCCACTAGTAAATTGATGACAAGAAAAGTTAAACTACAATAAGTTGTATTTGTTGATTCTTAAACTTTAGCTGATGCTGATCACAAGTTATTTAAATCAGAGAGGGTATACATTTGGAGATGGAATGCAACCAACCATTGTTTGGATTGTTTCAAAATTCATACAAGGTGGAATTGAATGAAACACCAGAATATGTGTATCAGTGTATGGATAGCCCTCTTGCCAAATCTTAGCGATTGAATTAGTCTAACAGTTGAGGCTTCAGACTGGTGATCTTTGTTTCTTTAGATTAATCCAACGATTGAGATTTGGCTGATGTGGATGGGGGGCTTGACAGGAAACAAGCACATTCTATTTCATCCAATATCCCACTTTTTCTTCTTTTTATTTATTTTTGGGGTATGATATTAAATTAGGGTTTTTCTACATTCTATATATTAAATATATATTAAAGATATTCAAACAATGGATCCATAATTTCATTTCTATTCCATTTCATCTGTTGGATATCACAAGAGCCCTATCCATTTATAACATATCTTGATTGAACTAATGAGCAGGAAGAAAAATAAGAACTTCTTGCAATCCTAGTATTTAGGAGTTGTTCTTTTTTCCTACTCTCTCTTTTAACAATATTCAATATTTTCATAATTGATTCACGTTTGGTTTGTAGGTTTTGCCCAGAATGGAAGAGGGGAAGAGGCACTAAATTTATTTTCACAAATGGTCAGGACTGGCATGCAACCTGATGACTTGACTTTTGTGTCACTTTTTATTGCCTGTTCTAGTCTTGCGTTACTTGACGAAGGACGGCAAACAAATGCTCTTGCAATTAAGCATGGCTTCAATTCAGATTTGTCTGTGAGTAATGCCTTGGTTACTATGTACAGCAAATGTGGTGAAATTGTCATCTCTGAGTTAGCCTTCGATCAAATTTCTTATCCGGACATTGTTTCATGGAATACAATCATTGCTGCATTTGCACAGCATGGTCTATATGACAGAGCCCGCTACTACTTTGACCATATGGTAACAGCCGGTGTTACACCTGATGGCATTACTTTCTTGAATTTGCTATCTGCCTGTTGTCGCGCTGGGAAGGTTGATGAGACAGTGAATCTTTTTGACCTGATGGTCCATAAATATGGTATTCTGCCAAGGTCTGAACACTATTCTTGTGTTGTTGATGTTATCAGTCGAGCAGGTCAATTGCAGAGAGCTTGCAAAGTAATCCAAGAGATGCCATTTGAGGCAGATGCCAGCATCTGGGGTGCTCTTCTTGTTGGCTGTAATATTCATTCAAACGTGAAATTGGGGGAACTGGCTGCTAGGAGCATTTTGAATCTGGATCCTTATAATTCTGGTGCTTATGTGATGCTGTCTAACATATACGCTGCTGCTGGCAAGTGGAAGGATGTCAATAGGATGAGAGTTCTGATGAAAGAGCAAGGAGTTAAGAAACAAACAGCTTATAGTTGGATGCAAATTGGAAACAAACTCCATTGTTTTGTTGGAGGAGATCCATCACATCCAAATATTGATGATATTCATGATGCTTTGATGATGATTACATTACATATGAAGGCGAAGGGTAACTCTGAAAAAGAGGCTATAAGTTAGTTTAAGCAAACTGTTTTGACTAGTGTCAATACAAATTTTATCGACAATCAGGGTGAAGCAATTTTGTTAAACTTTTTGGTGCGACACTTCATGCCAAATTAGCTCTAACCCTGAAGATTAAAAGCGGGGAATATAAAAATTCAAGCCAATTGTTCGATTCAATAATAAGAGGCAAGAAAAATGTTGATGCTTTATATGAGGGACGAATGCATGTTAGGAGCTGGAGGGCCAGGGCCCCTAACTTTCTGCAGTTGTGATTTGTTGGACTTAATGCAGTTGCAAAGTTGACACTGATATACAAGGGATGAAAATTTGAGAGATGCATCTGAAGGGTTTAAATTTTTCCTGAATAGCGCAGCTTCACCGTGATCAAATATTTTGAGGCACATTCGAGACATACTGGTTTGTTGGATGATACATACTCTTATTCTTATCAATCATATGCTAGTGACTTTAAAGTATTAGTTATCTTCTTACTTATGGGATAACTTAGTCGTTGGTTTGATGTTAAAATGTTGGCCGAGGATATTCCAATCTAGACATGGAGGTAAAAATTGAATTTGTAGCATCCACAAATGCAGTAAATGATGCTTTATTAGTGGAAAAGCTTGGCTCTGTCTGTCCCTACGTGGGTGATCAAACTTAAACTCAATCTTTTTTAGGTTAGCACTGTGGGGCAAGGTAAGGGTAATGAAGGAGTGTGTTGTGTGGGACTTGGCATGGAGGAGGTTCCCTTAGTCCATTGAAGTATATAAAAAAGGATACGGTGCATTCACTAGTTGAAGGATTTTGGCACATTTGCTTTCTAAACTAATAGATTAACAATCATTTTTATTTGGTCATTTTCCTATATATCAATCCTTAAAGCATAACTAAATATGCATTTCGGAATCAGCAAAAATATTGTTTGATACGAATGAAACCATTGCTATATGCTAAAATGTTCTTTTCTGCAATACCAGAAAGTGTTAAATAGTTGTTTAATAATGGCTAAATTGCATTTTTGATCTCTTAACTATTTAGGTAGTATCATTTTGCAACCTTAATTAAAATTCGATTTATTTTGGTCCCTTAACTTCCCTCTGTTACACATTTTGGTCATTTCCGTTAGTTTTAATTCAAAAACGTTAGATTTTCTTCATCTTCTTCTCCTCTTTTTCATCTTCATATCATCTCCATCAATCTTCAACAACAAGAATCCCAGAAAAATTCTAGAAGAAAATGAAGAAAATCTAACGTTTTTGAATTAAAACTAACGGAAAGGACCAAAATGTGTAACGAAGAGAAGTTAAGGGACCAAAATAAATCGAATTTTAATTAAGGGACCAAAGCGATACCACCTAAATAGTTAAGGGACCAAAAATGCAATTTAGCCTTTAATAATATATGAAAATGATGAAAAACTATAGATATGCAAAATAGAAATATTCTCATGTAAAAATCGCTGAAAACAAAGAATGGAAAATAGTATAAATAAAGGTATGATGGACAATGGTTATGAAATTGATGCACACCGATTCTGAATTAGCATACAAAGAAATTAGTGGTCGTTAAACAAATTTATTGTCTCGTTATAATGAGGTTGGACACACCTGTTTAAGTCTGCCTGTCACGTACGTATGCTTATTGCTTAGCATTTTTCAAGTTCATTCCGTCCCCATCCATACGTGTTAGCTATCAAAGAAATTTGGCATTCGCTATAATGCTAGAGCTATACAAAATGAGGTTTTATTAATTCTAAATTGAGCACGGGTTTAACCCTATTTTTAAAGTGTGACCTAATTAATTCACTAAAGAACATTACTCTTTGATTCTTACATTTAATCCAATCACATTTGACCTAACAGCTCACCAAAGAACATTACTCTTTGATTCTTAAACTTAATCCAATCACATTTGACCTAATTAGTTCATACAAGAACATTACTCTTTGATTCTCACACTTAATCCAATCACATTTGACCTAATTAATTCACCAAAGAACATTACTCTTTGGTACCAAAAGTCTTTTTTTAGTGGATCCAAACAAACCCTCCTCTCCCTTACATTAAAATCCAACGTCTCACATCTCATTTGATGAACCAGAGTACCAAACACACCCTTCCACTCTTTCTACGATGAAGAGGTGTAACTATCCAACCAAACATGAAAATTACTATAATTTTAAGGGCACATGAGATGATAATTGGCTGCATTGGTGTGCATGTAAGTCACAAGATGACTACGGTATTTCCCAAACCGAATACTATGAATGAAGGAAAGCATCCACTTGAATTTCCTACTTTCCGAAACAAGCCACCACCTTTCATCGATGATGCAAATCTCATGCTTTTGAATGCCTGCACTGCAATGCTTCTCTTCCACTTTCTTTCTTCTCAACATGCACAAATAAAAAGCAGGCCCCACCTCCTTGCCCCACTCAAAGACAATGGTAGTCCCACAAACCCATCACATCTTTCTTTCCACCGTCCGCCTCATACGATTCCTTTGCTTTTTACATAAAGTTATAGTAAATGCTTTCTAATTTTTCAATTAGCAATAGCAATAGCGTGAGTTAACTCACGCGAAGTATAACACGTGAATTAACTTATATGGCGTTACTTAAGTCACGTATGTATCACGTTTGTTTTGTTTTACACATGCGTTAGTTAAATAACGCAGATGTATTTTTGATGGGAGCGAAACTTCTTGGGAGAAGAGCAGAATTCAACCAACTTTACATAAATAAAGAAAAAAATTGCACAATTGCGACAAAAAAAAAAAATCACAAAGGAGGCCGAAGTCTGAACTAAAAGGAAGTTTAAAGTTCGAAGAACCAAAAGGTTTATTCATAAATAACTGCAAAATTTGTTGCAAAAAACAACATTTTTTTTTTAACAAGTGAAAATGAGATATATTAAATACCACGAAAGTCACATCCTCAGCATACAAGGTGTGTCGATAAGAAGCAAAGAGTTCAATTACACAAAATAATTAACCGGCGTCCATTAAAAAATAGGACATTGTTAAAACAATAAACAAAATAATACAGTTAATCAACACACAGACAATCAAAGCGGTGCTTCCACCAACCAGCAGACTCAAGAGAAACATTTGCAGTCTTATGCTTCAGCCACCATAAATAAATATTTAACCTTATCAAACAGCATATAAATTAATTAAGGAACACAACCACAGTACAGAAATATGGTGTGAAAATTAAACTCCTAGAATGGAGAAGAACCCCAATTACTCTCTCCGTTCCGGTATGTAAGCACCATTTACATCTAATAAAAGGGTGCTTAATATAGGGACGGAGGGAGTATTTTCTAGTGGCACTCGAAGAAATATCACCAACAAAACATTACAACACATAAACTCCTCTGAAACGCTCACACAACCCTTAGTACACCCACACTGTTCAAAACAAATATATGAACTACATATCACAACATTATATGAGCAAATCGCATGAGTGAAAGAGAAGAAAGTAAAATATAAAATTAATGTATTATCAATTGTTCCATCTTCTAACTAAGGATAAAATTAGGTTCGATCGGTCTACTTCAAAATCTAAAAACAACTTCAAATGAAAAGCTATTAAGAGCCGCTTCTCAAAAAATAGATTTTTTTAGAGGATAGAGAAAATATGGATCAAAAGATAAGAGTCCGTTTGTTATAGCTTTATTAAGAAAAAAATCACTTATTTTAAAAAAATCACTTTTAAGTGTTTTGCATCTGTTTGTTATAACTTTTTAAAAAAATCAGAATCTAAAAAAAAATTAAAAACTTGAAGCTGTTAAAAGTAGTTTCTAAAAAAATAGATTAAAAAAATAGATTTTTTTAAAGGAGAGAGAAAATATTATTTATTTAAAAGATTGAACTAATTTTGTATCAAAAAAAAGTCACTTTTATATAGTTGTTTCCAAACAAACTACATTATTTGTTTAAAAAAAGTTATTTTTATTACTGTAAACAAATGCAAAATAGATTCTAATTTTTCATAAAATCTTTATAAAATAATCATTAAATTATTTTATGGCAAAATCATTTATATATTAATCCGTAACAAACTGGCGCTAAACCGCCTAGGTTTACGAGGTTTATGCGTTGCCACACCTGTAGCACTCCTCCATGTACATCAGTAAGGTTACGATTTCACCAAAACAACCTTCATTTCTTCAACTTGCAGCAAGATTCTTCTCAACTCAACAGGATGTATATCTCTCCAACCTCAACATCACAGCACTCTCACGCGCCGGTTACATCGCCGTCGTATGCCTACTGTTCGATAAAATATCCCAAAAAGATATCGTCACATATAACTCCATGCTCACCGCATATTGGCAAAACGACTTTCTACAACACTCCAAATCGCTCTTCAATTCAATGCCAATCAAAAACATTGTTTCATGGAACTCCATTATAACCGCTTGCATTCAAAACGATAACATCAACGACGCATTTAGTTACTTTATAGCAATGCCGGAGAGAAACACTGCGTCGTACAATGCTATGATGTCGGGTTTTGTTAAAATGGAACGTGTGGAGGAAGCAAAGAAGGTGTTTGAAAAAATGCCGCGTCCCAATGTTTAAATTTAAAAGCAAAAACATTACTATCTTTCATTTATTCAATGTTTCAAAGTTCAAACTCTAGTTAAATGTTGTTATGCGTGCCTACTAGTAAATTGATGACCAAAAAAGGTGTACTAAAATAAGTGGTATATGTTGATTCTTAAACTTGATGCTGATCACAATTTATTTAAACCAAATAGGGTATACCTTTAGGGATGGAATGGAACCGACCATTGTTTGGATTGTTTCAAAATTCATAAATGATGGAATTGAATGAAACACCAGAATATGTGTATGGATAGCCTTCTTGCCAGATCTTAACGATTGAATCAGTCTAACAGTTGAGGCTTGAGACTGGTGATCCTTGATTCTTTAGATTAATCTAACAATTGAGATTTGGCTGACGGGGATGGGGAGCTTGACAGGAAACAAGTACATTGTATTTCATCTAATATCCCACTTTTTTTTATTTATCTTTGGGGTATGAGATTGAATTAGGGTTTTTCTACATTCTATATTAAAAATATTCAAACAACGGCTCCATAATTTTATTCTATTTCATCTGTTAGACATCACAATTCACAAGAGCTTGTCCATTTATATCAGTATCTTGATTGAACTGATGAGGAGGGAGAAAAATAAGAACTTCTTGCAATCCTAGTAATTAGAGTTGTTCTTCTCTCTCTCTCTCTCTCTATATATATATATATATATATATATATATATATATATATCTCTATATATATATATATATATATATATATATGTATTCCATATTTTCATGATTGATTCATGTTTGGTTTGTAGGTTATGCTCAGAATGGAAGAAGGGAAGAGGCGCTAAATTTATTTTTGCAAATGATCAGGATTGGTATGCAACCTGATGACTTGACTTTTGTGCCACTTTTTACTGCATGTGCTAGTCTTGCATTGCTTGACGAAGGAAAACAAGCAAATGCTCTTGTAATTAAGTATGGCTTTGATTCTGATTTGTTTGTGAGTAATGCCTTGGTTACTATGTACAGTAAATGTGGTGAAATTGTCAACTCTGAGTTAGCCTTTGGACAAATTTCTCATCCGGACATTGTTTCATGGAACGCCACCATTGCTGCATTTTCACAGCATGGTCTCTATGACAAAGCTCGCTACTACTTTGACCATATGGTAATAGTCGGTGTTACACCTGATGGCATAACTTTCCTGAATTTGCTATCTGCCTGTTGTCGTGCTGGAAAGGTTGATGAGACAGTCATTCTTTTCGACTTGATGGTCCGTAGTTATGCTATTATTCCTAGGTCTGAACACTATTCTTGCATGGTTGATGTTATGAGTCAAGCAGGTCAATTGCGGAGAGCTTGCAAAGTAATCCAAGACATGCCATTCAAGGCAGATTCCAGGATTTGGGGTGCTCTTCTCGTGGGCTGTAATATTCATTCAAACCTGAAATTGGGGGAACAGGCTGCTTGGAGCATTTTGAATTTGAATCCTTATAATTTTGGTGCTTATGTTATGATGTCGAATATATATGTTGCTGCTGGCAAGTGGAAGGATGTCAAAAGAGTGAATGTTTTGATGAAAGAGCGAGGAGTTAAGAAACACACAGCTTATTGTTGTGTGGAGATTGGAAACAACGTCAATTGTTTTGTTGGAGGGGATCCATCACATCCAAATATATATGATATTCAAGATGCTTCAATGATGATTACATTACATATGAAGGCGAAGGGTAACTCTGAAGAAGAGGCTATAAGTTAGTTTAAGCAAACTGTTTTGGCTAGTGTCAATAAGAATTTTATTGACAGTCAGGGTGAAGTAATCGTGTTAAACTTTTAGGCGTAACCTCTGAAGCCCATATACTTCAAAATGGAGAACGTACCGGTATCCTATCGTATCATGCACTGATACCTGTTCGATACGTATCGGGAGCGTATCCGAAGATTTTTTTTTTATCAAAACAATTGTTCGATACTTTTCAGATACATCAATGATTGATGGTAGAAAATTGATACGCTAATGATACATGACGTGTCTATTATTTTTGGGATATATGTAATTAACTAGTAACAATGTTCTCTTTTGGGATATATCACATATGTAATTGACTAACTGTCACTTTCTTTATTATCAATATTGCTTATATTTATATTTCTTTTGTTGTCCATCGTCTGTTTTGTGTTCTTTTGTTGGTTTGAGACGATGCTATGGTTAACTGTCGTGTGAAAGCAATTTCATTGTTGTGTCTTATCGTTGTTCTATGTCTGGTTGGTCTGGGTTTTGCGCCTAGTTTTTTGCTTTTGAGTTTTGGTCCATACTTTGTATTGAGTTTTAATATGTAGTTTAAATTTAAATTTTTATTAAAGTATGTTGAAGCAAAAATCTTTTTGATGAATGTTTTAATGATAACAAACCTCGTGGAATAAATGATAAGTTTTATGAATGGTGATCTACTGATGTTTGCACTTGAGTTTTTGTTAAAAGAACAGGAATCA
>Ga0228711_1001201_pt1 | contig 37236 bp, 20 predicted proteins | sample MedpolnodulmetaG_2_FD_177996 | JGI IMG/M metagenome (GOLD analysis project Ga0228711, IMG submission 177996) | Root nodule microbial communities from Medicago polymorpha collected in Santa Monica, California, United States - brown nodules | ecosystem: Host-associated > Plants > Roots > Nodule... | reverse complement strand
CCCGTTTTTTTTTTATAGATAAGCATAATGGCAATAGTCATTGAAAACTCGCACATAAGAGGAGAGTCGGAGGTTGAACCCCAATCACGACATCCGGACTAGCAATTTTGGTATTATGTTACGTGTACTATTTACATTTTTGTAACGTATGTATCACATTTTCATCTATTATCCATTTTATATTGTTGTGTTGAAAACTATTATAGTTTTGTATGAAAAATATTGTATTGTGTAGAAAAGGGAAAACCTTAACAATTACAATACTTCGTAAATGCAATGTTGACGCATCCTTTTTGGATCAATTTAATAGAACATAGATAGGTATTTGCCTCCGTGATGATGAAAGTACTTTTGTATTGACAAAAACTATTCCTATCTCTCTCATGTGTTCAGTTTAAAGGGGGAAACCTTGGCGTTATACTATGATATGGAATGGCTAAGTGACATGTCCTTCGATAACGTGGACCTCACATCTGATTCCAAAGTTATAATAGATGCTTTCCATCATAATCGGGTTGACGTTATAGAGACCGGTCACATAATCTCTGCGTGTCGACGTTTGTTTATTTCACACTCACAAACTCGAAGGTTAAGTTTAATAGGCAACAAGCAAATGAGGTAGCTCACACTTTAGCAGGAGTTGCCACATTATTAGCTAGTCTCATTACTTATTATATTGTACCTCGTTGTATTAAACAACTTATTATTAACGAAATGTTATAACATATTTTCTTTCAAAAATAAAAGTTTGATGACCAAATGATATTCACAATAATTTGTAATCAAAGGAATGATTATCACATTGATAAAATTATCACAATGATATTATACATAGTTTTCTCACCACCAAATATTCAATCTTATTGCTTTTGTTTGATTTTTTTAAAATGGTTAATTCAATTGTCTTAAAAATTGATGAATTATTATGAAGTATGTCAATCTTTTAAAAAAATAATCAATCACATTTGTTTTGCCTAAAAATAATGTATTGCTAGGAGTAATCTTTTACAACGTACTCATATTGTATTTCTTTAACCAGTCATCGCACTCCGCTCGTATTTGTCAATGTTTGTGAGTTATTGTCATTTTTATTAATATGCGGAGTTGGTGAAAATATAAATATAGAATTTTGATTATATATAACATATAGCGAGGAAGAGCATAATTAGCTTCATCTCTCGTGAAGGAAACACCCTACTAAAAAACAGTTTAACATCTAACAAGCTAACAACATCAAAATATCATACATATATTAAGAGAAAAAATTAAACCATTGTCCGAGTTGTTCCATCTCAATAATTATTATTCGCAATAACACACCCCTTTTGTAAGAGATTACACAGAGATGAAGGTTCTTGATATGGGGCCATAACGGGATGTTTTCATGTGGTGTTTTTCATGGAGAGTGGAATTTTAACCTCTTTGCTAACGCCACTATCAATATTATCATTATTTTGTAACATTTGTGTTTGTGCAGTAATTTCTGCATACAGTGCTTGTGGAGATAACACAAGTAGGGATAACAATGGAATTGCCTTTGAACTTGAAGCCTCCGTAGAAAGAGTAAATGGGTTAGTGGGTCGGTCATTAATCTCAAGAAATGTTGGGGCATGTTTTTGTAACCTTGTAGAACATTGTTTTGTTCCCTTTTTTATCAAGTTGGATTTGTCCTCTATTTCTTAAAATGATATGCACTTTGTACGAAGCCCTATCTATTGATTCAACCTTTCCTAGATAAGGTACAAATTATAAGATAGTGCTTTTCCATCTCTTCTAATATAGGCGCATGAAAATGGGGTTGCAACTAGAAAGGATTTAAAAGGAATGGTGGAAATAAAGACAAAACAAAGCAGGTGGTAAATAAGTTAACTTTTCAAAAGAAGCGCAAAAAAAGGTTTGAGTTTTTGTTGGTTCATAACTTTTGTAGGACATTTACTTGTCTCAAAATCCCTTATTTTCGTATTCAATATTCTTTGCCTTTTTTAATTCAGTTTCTTAATATTGTTGAAGTTTTTCCTTTTATGGAGAATAATTAAGGAGGAGAATGTGGAGTGTGTTACGCTTTAGTAACAATCATGTATCTTATATCCAAATATACGCAACAACTATTAGTTGTTGTGTCAACGTTAAATTTGTATTCATGAAACAAGTGATATGAGTTGTCGACATTAATTATGTTATTTTTGGTTAATTTCAGACAATTACATGCACTGCTACTTTTGTTGCAAGGGTTCATGGTTTATTTTTTGTTTTACTAATCATTATTTAAATATCTACATAATTCAAGTACACACATACACTTACACTTTACTTTCTTTTGATATAGATATATATTATTGAATCTTATTATTTTGTTACGACAATTGTATTTCATTTTTTAGTATGTTGGAATTTTTGTTTTGTTTATTTCAAATAGTCTATTGATAAATATCACACACACACACATCAAGTGTAGCGAAGAGAGATATTGTATATTCAATCTTCTATCCCAACATTTTAAATATTTGTGCAACCTTTAACCATCTTAGGTGCACTTACAAAAGGGGGAAAATTGAATTTTATAGATCAATGATGTATTTGATTGGAGGAAAATGGAGGGGAGGGAGAAATTTATTATTAATTTGATATGTTTGATTCAATTATCTAGAGGAGATGGAAGGAAGAAAATGCATTCTAAGCTAATAGCTTCCTTTCAAAAGTGAAGGGTTTGGATGAGAGAAAATTTGTGTTTCTTGTGGACATGATTCATTAACTCCTATCATAAATTCTTGATATTATTACAATGATTTTTTTTTTAATGTGGTGGCTTCTTTTCATGCTCCTTATAAATCTTATTTGATTTTATGCAATTTATACCGATATCACTTTGTTGTTACAATTTCACTATTTTGTCTTTACAACATTTTCTCTTCGTCAAATTATTTAACTTCTTTATTAAATTACACCACTTAAAAAAACATTATTTAATTATAATTAATTGGTACTTCTAAACACATTCTCTATGAATTCGATACGTTTATTACTTACAAAAAATTGCACACTCACAAATTTTACACATGTGATCTTTTTTATTTGACGTAAAAATATATCATGTGATCTTAAATATTACAATGGTGAAAATTGTAATTTTATTTTTTTCATCCATTAAAACTCCTTATCTCTCATCGCCAAACCTAAATCAAAAGATTTTAAAATCATCCCCTCCCACTTCTTCTCCACTCCTCCATTAAAATTTATCCCATCCCTCCTATGTCGAACCAAATACCCTCTGTTGGAACAAAATGTGTTTAACATTACTACCTTTAAGTTTTGATGATAACAAGGAATTAAAAATGTCAATTGGATATGCTAATATTTGTTCAAGTGTGCAGGACCATAGTCAAAAATTATAAGTCAAGAGTAGGTTCTGAAAGAACAAATGAGAGCAATGAAAATTTACAAAGAGGAAGCTTGTGTTGCAAGATTCAAGACAAAATCTGAAGACAAAGAGCGTCTGAAGACTATCAGAAGCTGTCTACTAGAAGCTGACGTCATCAAAGAGTCTGAAGAACCATCAGAAGCTGAAGTTCATCAGAGTCTGAAGACTGGAAGCTGAAGTTAGTTAAATGTTGTTATTCTGAATGCATATGATTGCAGAAGGAATGAAAGCCTAGAGCAACTGCTATTTCAGAGGAATTAGAAGGCATTGGATGCTTATCCACTGATGAGCGCAGGAAAAGGACATAGTACAATTGTATAACCACTACTCCACTCCTCATGTCTGCAGTAGTACAAGATAACAGTTGTGACTACGCTGGTTGTTCTCTATTCAAGGAATGAATTTGAAATTGTTCCCTCCTAAAATAATATCCAAATCAAGCAACAGATCATTGGTGATTATCAAGCTTCAACAATGACTCTTTTGATGTGCTGGCAATCAACAACGTCTCTTTCACACCTCTATATAAAGGAGTGAAGACTTGAAGATTGTAAGAGACTCACAACAATTTTACAAGTGCCAAAACTCTGCTGAAATTGTTTTCACATCAAAGTTCACTTAGAATTTCTTAACAACTTTCGTATCTTAGAAATTCTAGAGTCTTAAGAGTCTGTATTTGATATGTATTTGTGAACACCACTGATTGTATATCAAGTGTTCAACCTCAAACATTTTTATGTGAAATTATGCTTGTTTAGAAGTCTCTTGCTTTTGTGCTTGAGCATAGGAAGACTCTTGCATTTGTGCTTGAGCATAGGAAACTTCTTGCTTTTGTGCTTGAGTAGTTTGAAGTCTCTTGCTTTTGTGCTTGAGCAATTGTAATCAGATATTGATTTTAACGAACTCTCTTTTGAAGTGCAAGGGGGACAAGACTACTTCCGGATTGTGGAAGGAACCTATACAATTGTTTTGTGTCTTTCTCTTCTCTCTCTTTACTTTATCCGCTGCATAAGACTCTGAACTCTATCAGACTCTGAACATTGGACTTAGTTTTAAAAAGAAGAAAAATCTAACACAATTCAACCTCCCTTCTTGTGTTTTTCTCACCTTCACCTTCAATAACATGAGGTTGAGAAGGCTTCCTTCAATACCCGATAATAAAATGTAACGATAAAACTTTCTATAAAAATGACATCATAAAACAACCATTTAGCAAGATAGTAGATGATGCATAATGTATGCGAATCAATGAATGTTGTAAACTCTCGGTTCCAATTTCTATTCGGCTTTTCCTACTCTTATAAAACCGACTTCATAAAACATTTTCTTTTACTTTAGTTATGTTATGTTATGTGGATTTTCTGTCAATAATAAGTTATGTTACTTATTACCAAATATCATATGCGGTCCTTTATATTACATGATTACAACAAGATAGTTTAGGTTTTTTTTGTTATAAATTGGTCATTTAAGTAATAAAATATCGTCACCATTATCATATTTTCTTCAAACTCAATTAAAAGGTGTTTATGTGAACATTTGATGTTAAGTTGGTATGTCCAATTTCACCACTCTCAAGATTAGGGTTCAAAAGTGTGTTATTCAGTCTTGACTTCAAACCAAATTGATCAATTACTTAATTTATAATATCGTTGATCAGATATTTATTGTAAAATTAGGCTTGAATTCAAAACAAGAAGAAAATGTGTGTAAGTAACCATGTTTGATGTCATAAGCACTTTTGGACCTACCACCTTAATGTTAAATGGTCCATAAACACTTTATGACGAAGTTGGCTAAGAAAATGAGTCGTAGTGTAAAATTTTATATCTTAAAAGACCAATTTGTGACAACAAAAACTTAAAGAACCAATTGATAACAAAAAAAACTTACACGACTAACTTGTTATAAACATCTAACTTAAAGGATCGCTGGAGATATTTGACCTACTTATTATGTTGATGTATGTGCCTCTATAACATCCCATAAGACTTTAAGTATTGTCGACTGACCTCACAAATTAACACGAGTCTTTTCAGTGTTTTGTCCTAACTCGCATGCTTTTCGAGAAACTTCCAAGAAGGTTACCAATCCCAAAATTGTTCAAAGTCAAACAGTTTAACTGTGAAGTTCTTAAGAAATGGACTACCAAAAAGAAGCTAGATGCATCTTGTTGATATAGGTTGTACCAAAAAATTCTTATAAGCTTCCCTTCAATCATGTAGTCTCATACATGCACGATCTCTTGATCCTTCTCATTATGATGTGAACTCAGTTCGTCTAAAAGCTTGTAGGCGTCGTTCATTGTCATGTCTTATGTGCCGATGACCACTCCCCATCCTTGTTAGCCTTGAGTGTTAAAGTCTCAATAAAAGTATATATAATGTCTTGAAAAATATTAAACAAGATATGTATCATTTTTTTTTTAAAATGTACCATGTTTTCATAAAAAAAATATATGTGTGTAAATGTTACTAAGAAAAATTGTTGGATTAATAAACTTGGACATCATTATACCTAATTGAACCGACATTGCCATAATATTTTTTCTTAAGGAGACAATGCCATAATTGTTTGGTATAAAACTATGTATTTATCCGAGTTTAAATGTAAGATCTTTTTGGTACGTGAATATTTAGTGGTATTTGCACAACATTGTCATAATCGTTTTGGAGTAATAATCATGTTGGTCCTTGAATGTGTAATGAGTAGTCACAATAATTTTTCAATATATCAAAATTTTAAAATAATATTTGATTATGCATAATGTTAGTCAAAATAGTCATATACGTCAAAATGTTTTTTTTTAAGATATCATTATATTAATCTATCAATATATTTACTTATTTTCATATGAATCACTATAAATACTTTGTTAATTTCATTTTACTCGTTATACGAAAAGAGTTAATGTCAATATTGATGAACTATTTTCACGTTAGAGACTATTTTAAATAACAAAATTCACAACCATTATTGTAACTATTTCTTAAGCATTGAGTGACTAAAATCACTATTGCCCCAAATAAAAATTGACTTCAAGTGACGGTTCAAAAGTTAATAATTTGACAAATATCTTGCTTGTGCTTCCTGCATCACACACACTGGCGTATTTACTTCTCAAGATTCACCAACAGATAACAAACATCCATGATTCCTCACTCCTGATTCTACAAACTGATCAAAACATTACATATACACAAACATTTTCAAATATCTTATTCTTGCTGCCTAAAATGGCATCATCAACAACACTCTTCAGTTTCAAACTTTCTCTTTTCAACTCACTTCACCATCAAAGTTTAAAGAAGTCAAAAGCTTCGTTTTCTTCTCATATCAATCCACGTCTCATTTCTTCTTCCATAAACAATCATTTGTCGCCAACACGTGTCACTTATCCACTTCTTACCTCTCACTCTTCTCATAACCGTAGATTCCGAGTAAGTCCTCAGAAACTGGTAAACTCATCAAAATTTCTTCGTTTTTAGTCTAATTTTGTTTATTCATCTTCTTGACAGGTTCAAGCGCAGGAGTATTCTGCTGGGAACAATTCTGAGTCTGTTGCTTCCGACGAAGAGAAATTTTCTTGGTCTTCTGTAATTCTTCCGTATGTTTCTGTCACTTTTTTTTTTTTTTTATTTCTCTCCTGTGGCATTGCATTAGATAAGTGTTTTGTGTGTAGGATAATAATGTGAAAAACTGTAATAAATGGGAGGCATTGAAAAACTGTTTTGTATTGTATGTGATGTTTTACCACTTGCTTTTGCTTCATAGACACTTAAAGTGACTACTAATGTGAAAGATAATGAAAAACTTAGGCATGATTATGATACTAGACTGAATTTCAATTAAGATTATGATTTGTTCCATAACACATGCAAAATTGAAAGTATGCAAGAGTAAGATTCTTGGCTAAATTTCAATTATTAAGCTGGGGATTGATTCCATTGAATAAAGAGTGTGTTTGGATTGACTTATTTGAGCTTATCTCCTGGCATAAAGACTAGTGAGTTGTGACACTGTTTGGGAGAGCAATGAGAGATTATGGAAACAACTTATAACATGTTTGCAAGCTGTTTTTAGTTTATTTCCATTAGCTCTGAAAGATAGCTTGTGAAAAAAAACTTATATGAAAATAGTTTAACTTTGTTTTATATTTTGTTGTAAAAATAACTTATACATAAGTGCCTATATGATAAGCGTTTATGCTATAAGTGCTCAATTAAGTTGTTTATCCAAACAATGAGAGGTTACTGTAATTGGTTTATCAGGATCTAAATTATCTCGAAATCTAGCTCAAACTGTCCAAATTACTATAAGGAGTACCATGCCCATTTACTTTGTTTGTTGGAGTGGGATCTTAAAAATATTTAAGCATTGACCAAAAGCAAACAGATTCTAATTTTGGAACTAATACTTTGCTTATAGAGTGAGGGTATACAGGGAATTATGACTTATTGATTGTGCTAAATTTATCTTCTTTCATAATCAAAACAGCATGCATCTTTTTCAAAAAAAGAACAGCATGATTCCTAATGATCGAGCTTTGAAATTTTTGAAACGTATGAGCTCCTGGTCTATGTGTACCAGTTAATTTATTATGCTGTTTCAAAATTTAGGTTTGTTTTCCCGGCATTGGGTGGCTTGCTATTTGGTTATGATATTGGTGCCACATCCGGTGCTACAATTTCACTGCAGGTAAAAACTTGTCAATTCTGTCAATTGCATTTCTCTCCTGTTGTTAGAGCAGTAACATAAATAAATTGTTTTTCGTTTCGTTGATTTGAATTCACAGTCACCTGAGCTTAGCGGAATCGCTTGGTCCAATCTTTCTTCCATTCAACTTGGTCTTGTGGTATGATTTATGTGTCCTAGTTGGAAAACATCTTGCTTGCAGTTTATGGAAAAGTTATACTCGTCTATGCATAAATATAATCTAACTGCTAATGTCAAACATAGGTCAGTGGTTCCCTCTATGGGGCTCTTCTTGGCTCACTTCTAGCATTTGCAATTGCTGATTTCATTGGTAAATGATTTTCTTACTTATATTATCTAGAAAGGCAGAAACCTGAACTTCTTAAAATTATTATTACTTTAAGGATTTAATTTGTATACACCGTCAGTGTAAAGATTTTTACATTGTTAATAAATCATAATCTTCAGATCATTAAAAATAGTTTCCTTCAATCATAATTACTTCTAAAGTCGCACATACAATTTATTATGATTGGCCGACAGTGTATAAAATTAAGCTTTTATTTTAATGTATTAATTTGGATAAAACACTAGGGAGGAAGCGACAACTCATCGGTGCAGCCCTGTTGTATCTACTTGGTAGTGCAATCACTGCCACAGCACCAGAACTTGGTGTTCTCTTAGCAGGAAGGCTGCTTTATGGACTTGGTATAGGTCTGGTAGGCTATTTTAAACCATAACGTTTTTTTTTTTGGAAATATACAATTATAGAGTATTTCTGTACCATCTTACGAGCAAAATGAATTCCAGGCCATGCATGGAGCTCCTTTATACATCGCAGAAACTTGTCCGTCACAAATCCGTGGGACTCTAGTATCATTAAAAGAACTCTTCATTGTCTTGGGGATTCTGGTATATTACATTATTGCCTTTTATGTATCTTTTGTCAACTAAAGAGTATACTGAGTTGAGGACTGAACTATCATGCAGTTGGGTTATTTTGTGGGAAGCTTTCAGATTAGTACAGTTGGTGGATGGAGGTTCATGTATGGATTTAGTGCTCCACTTGCTGTGTTAATGGGACTCGGAATGTGGACTCTCCCCGAATCTCCTCGGTGGTTGCTTCTCAATGCCGTACAAGGAAAGGGTTCTTTTCAAGATTTGAAGGAAAAGGCAATTCTTTCCCTGAGCAAATTAAGGGGCCGGCCACCCGGTGACAAAGAATCTGAGAAGCAGATTGAAGAGAGCCTTGTCTCGTTGAAGTCGGCCTATGAAGATCAAGAATCCGAGGCGAGTTTCTTAGAGGTGTTTCAGGGTCCCAATCTGAAAGCATTCATAATTGGTGGGGGGCTAGTATTATTTCAACAGGTTGTTCCATTTCAGTGCAATGAGTTATTACATAATCATCATAATTGTGTTTGTATACTTCCACTTTACTAATGTTATATTGAAGGAAATATGGAGAAATGTTTCTGCTGTTTGTCTGATTCGACTCATAATTCCAATAGATAACAGGTCAACCTAGTGTTCTGTATTATGCAGGTCCCATTCTTCAGGTACTTAATTGTTAAATACATTTTTACTTTATTTTCAATGAATTTTTCTCATTTCCATCTTGCTCACTGTAGATTGTATATATGTTATATATCTAGAGTGCTGGATTTTCTGCTGCAGCTGACGCGGCTAAAGTTTCAGTTGTTATTGGCTTATTCAAGGTATACCTATTTAGATTTTTCACTTCTAGGAAGAGCGACTACTTTGTGATACTAACGATATTGTTTTTGTGATTGATCAACCTGTAGTTAGTAATGACATCGGTTGCTGTCCTAAAAGTGGATGATTTGGGGAGAAGACCTCTGCTGATCGGAGGTGTCAGTGGCATTGTAGGATTTCTATCGCGTTTGAACTTACAGATTATTACACTACTTCAACTTTTCAAATGCAATGGTTATTCACTTTTCTTTTATTACTGTAGGCCTTGTCTTTAGTTCTCCTTTCTGCTTATTATAAATTTCTCGGAGGGCTACCAATTGTTGCTGTTTTGGCCTTACTTCTTTACGTTGGTTGCTACCAGGTAAAGGTTTTCTGGTCATTGGCCGTGCTGCCTTTTCTTTTCAGATTCTATTAGAAATGAAAGTTCTCTTCAGCAGTATTTGGTTACTTTTTGCCATAGAATTTAGCCAGTACAATATAAGTTGACATGAAGTCCGATTAAGAGACCTCTTTACTCCAAAGAATGGGAGAGCCTGGCAATAAATGAAAAAGTCTTCTGATTTAGCAACAGTATTTCACCATTTTCCTTAGTGTTGATGCAGCTTAAAGCATGATTATCAAATCAAGATTAAATTGTGAATTGGAAGACCTATTTTCCGAATCGTGAGTCGACTCTTATTATGAACCGTAAGATACATTACCAATAAAATTATGACATTTTTGAGTAAAAATGAGTGACACAACAAAATTATAAGTTGAAGTATCATATAAGAAACTCAAAATAGTCATGATTCAAGTCTTAAATCAAATGAAAAAGAAAAGTGGTTGGTTGTATAAAGTTGACAAAAAAAGTGGCTCGTTATGCTAAGTTTTTTAGGAAGTGATTCATAAGAACAAATCAGGATTCATTGTGGTGAATCGGAGGAAATCATCATATTGAATTGGAGGTCAAGATGAGATCCATGTCCATAATAGATACACACTAGGGATTCGTGTCGATTCAGCTTTATATCAAATCAAGATACGACTCGTATGTATCGCAAGATATTGATAACCACGGCTTAAAGTATTACCGTAGATTTATGTCAAATTTCATTTGAATTGCAGATATCATTTGGGCCGATAAGTTGGCTGATGGTATCCGAAATCTTCCCACTTCGCACTAGAGGACGGGGGATTAGTATGGCTGTTCTTACCAACTTCGCTGCCAATGCTGTTGTTACCTTTGCATTCTCACCATTGAAGGTTTTAGATTCCTTACTTCTAGTTTTATTTTCTTATTGAAGATAACTTTATCACTTTTAACTCTGTCTGATTGCTGTTGGAGTTTATAACCTGTGTTGAATTCCACTGCAGGAGTATCTAGGAGCAGAGAACCTTTTTCTCCTTTTTGCGGCCATTGCTTTAGTGTCACTTGTGTTCATTGTAACTTCTGTCCCAGAGACAAAAGGCTTGAGCTTAGAAGAAATTGAATCCAAAATCTTGAAGTGACAGCAGAACTAGCACCTTTTGATGTGAATGTATCATAATTTGTCGCATTGTGTATATCACATGTGTGGGATTTGATGTTCATGGTAATTTTTGCATTAAGAAGATAATATTATAATCTCTAACCAAGTTACTCAAATCACATAAGGGTTCTAACTTATGATTTTAGTATTTGTGATTAGCAACTATATAATATTTTGTAGCAAAAAAATACTAGTATATACAATATTATACAAATATACAATGCATCATCCTTCAATTCATTACACGAAGAACACAACTTATTAGATACAATTTAATTTTACAAATTTAAGGGAAACTATCTTTTCAGCCGAATTATGGGATACATATACAACAAGGTTGAACAGAAACCGAATACATTCACAAAAATGCAGCAAACACATCATAGCAACTTTCAATTTGCCTGAAGAACCCTGCCATGGTTTTCTTCCTCAACAGCTGCATATTTAGAACGATCAAATGAAACATTGGCTTATGTAGAGACAAAACTGATATGTACGGAAAAAAATAAGATGATACAAAATGGACTAATAGTAAGTTACCTTCTTGAGCGTTGAAAGATACGGGGATTTGAGATGGTGCACGAGAAATGCTGGTAGATGCTGAGACTTGGGACGGTGTATGAGTAGTAGTGGTTGTGTCTGTGTCTGCAGGTTTTGCTGGTTCCTCAGTTCGGAGCAAAGATGTTACAGCTTCTCTCACCTTCTCAATCACGCCTACATCACCAGGAGTTCTCCTAGGACTCATTGCTTCAGATATCACTTTTGAGAGGGCTTTCTCATCTTCACCTGGCTCAAATTTGTTCATCAAGTATTCCTTCACGGAAACACCCTTATCCCATATCTGTGAGGTGGGGCTAGTATTGCTCGCACCGGGTGGAGCTGACGAGGGTGGTGAAGGTGGTGGAGTGCCCATTCGAATTGATGAACCTCGAGGTGTGCTTGGACCTGTTTGAGAAGGCATCTTAGCGGGAGGGGTACGTGAAGTACGAAGGGACAGCGACGACGGTTTATGAGTTGTGGCAGCTGTTTGTGATGAACTGTGATCCTCTCCAGGTTTTGAAACTGAGAGGCCATGAACTTTCGAGGTTATGTACTGAGCTGTTTCTGATCCTTCAGCATATGCCGGTGACATATTCTCCTCGGCTATGGTTTTAGTTATTATCTTGCTTGGACCAGAGAGTGTAGTAGAAGTAGCAGCAGTTGCAGCTGGCTGTGTTGCTTTCCTCGAAAGTGAACGACTCAGCGTCTTTTCTCTAGCTTGTTCTAATCCAAGTTTCTCATTGTTTGACAGAACGTGTGTCTGTGGGCTTCTTGGACTCATTCTTAAATGTTGCCTGACATTTTCTTTGTATCCTTCAGGTGCCATCTCGGATTCATACACTGAAATATTAATTTGAGACAACAATTATATGTATATAAATAAAAAAGAATCAAGAGAAGACAATTATATATTTATTTTATTACTCGGAGCTCCATGATATTCAGCATCTTCTTCTGCTCCATCAACTTCTGACCCTGCTCCCGCAGAGGGACTAGTAGCGGTCCAGTCCTCGTGTTTTTTCTTGCTGAGAGTGTGGCGCAACTTCTTGGCCTTCTCCTTTACTTTGGTGATAACTGATTTCTTCTGATTCTGGCCATGGTCTTCTTCTGAGTCATGATGCTTCAACCTCTGGAAGAAAGGAGAGGATGGGGGAGAACAGTTTGAGGAAGAGGAGGATTTGCTTGGTGACAGCTTTGGCTTTGAGGCGGCTTCTCCTGCTATATATCAAATCAGGAACTTGATATCAGAATACTATTTTTCTATGCATTTGATCAAACCATAACCCAAAATATTTCCAATCTTCTCCTTTGTTATCCTTTTATAATATTTTTCTATGTTTATTTCTCTTTCTTTGTCATCACATCACGTTCTTAAAATTCTGGACATCTGTGAAGTGTGGACTAATGTGGTAGAATAATAAGGATCCTATGCACCCCCTCTCGTCCAGAACTAAGCATTCGAGCATGAACAAATGCGGTTCAAGTATCATACATCTCAAGTGTTCGATACAAATTATTCAAAATGATGCATGTTAGTTTTTTTTTCCTTCATATTTTTATGTGCTCCTACCTATATTATGCAACTTCACTCATTCAACAGACCGCGGGTTCTGGTTTGGTTACGCCTCTTTGGTTTCTCATGAATTTATATGTTAATGTTTTGTTTGGTTAATGGAAGTAATTGTACGAAATAGCACCAGCGATGTTAGAAAATGATATTGTAAAATGTAGAAAATTCTTCCTTAATTATTTACATAGGAATCATTATGCTGCATGGTTAGATATAACATTGATCTTGCCTTTTTTCTTGGTAAAATGTTTTTCGAACATTTGCTATTACTACCAAGATCTGCAATGACGACCGTTCGGTCCAAGCTTGCGCCTGGGTACATAAACTCTTATATTAGTTAATGTTAATGGTGAGGAAGGATTACCTCGAATAAGTTGCTCCATGGTTTGGATGGTTGCAGGATTTTTTGTACCATCAACATATCTCTGAGGGCGTTCAAGTTGAGCCATTTTTTCTCTCTTTCTAGATAGCAATTTGTGTCCACACTGCTTTTATTTATATTTTGATTCTTCATTTTGACAATAATAAGAGGCATAAATTTAACACAAAATGAACCATGTTCATGCAATTGCTTCCCGAATTCTAGCACTAGCCATGATTAAGAACACCATTTTTACTTATGGACTTCTTTTCCACACGTGTAGACTAATAACTTTGCTTTCTACTAAACCTCACAAACAAGCACTAGCTTCAATTAGAAAATTTGACTTGGTCAGGGTGATAAAAAATGCTTAACATCCTTTATTATAAAAGCTACATTTGCTAAGCTGGCATGTTAACCTTAATCCATCCTCATTTTCCCTCCCTAATACGTAATTAATGTTAATCAACTCAGTCAACCACTCCCTACATCTCAGCCGTAGATCTTATAACCTTTCATGTATATTAACGGTACAACCTTCATCTATGCAATTAACATTAATGCAATTTATCTCTGCAATGAAGAGGATTTATTGTTTCAAGAAGTGAATGGTCATTGCTATGTAAGAGGTTCTATATATTGATGTCTTTTTCTTCTACCTTAGTGGCAGATTTTCATATCAACAAAAAAATACAGTAGCCAAACTGTCAATCAAGAATGTTAGATCTTAAGTCTGCCAAATATCTTACTGATTTCGCTCTTTACTCATGCAGAGGCAAGTGCATTTTTTATATGTGTTTGTGTTATAATTTGTTGACAGCAATTATTCACAATTTTATTTAAATCATTCTTCTGCAGATGTTGCATTGTGGGAATATCACATTGAAGACCCGGCATATATGATGCTGTTGAAACTAAAATGACACACCTATCATATCCAGTACCACCCAGACGAGGTATGCTCTACAACACATAATATGTTAATTGATATAGTTAAACAATAACGTATTCTAAGTGATAGGTTACTATTTCTTAAGGGGCGCTCCATTTCTTGAGCAAGTTAGTTTTGCAACTGAGAAATTATAGGTTTAGTTTGTTATTAGAAAAACAGATGTAGTTCCAACATTCAAAATCGTCAAACTAATAGAAATTATAGGTTGATATTGTTAAATTAAAATTTCCAGAGGAATTATAGGTTTAGTTTGTTATTAGACAAACAGATGTTGGTGAGCACTCAAAATCGTGAAACTAATAGAAGTTATTATAGGTTGAAATTGTTAAATTAAAATTTTTAGAGGTATTATAGATTGAGTTTGTTTTAAAAAAAAAGATGTTGTAAAGCAAAGAAAATCATTTTTTTAAGAAGCTAAATTAACTCACCCAAATTGACACCAGAGAGAATCGAACCTGAGACCTTGAGGAGGTGCACACTCCCAAGTCTCAAGCCAATACCACTAGGCCAACCCAAGTGGGTTAAAGCAAAGAAAATCATGAAACTAATATAAATTATAGGTTGATGTTGCTAACTATATATGTTTAAATTGTTGCGAATTATTCGTTTAACTTCTACTCGATAGCACCCGTGCGGTAGCACGGGTCAAGAGTCTAGTGGGGAATAAATATTGTGAGGGAAAATAAAGAGTATAAATAGAATAAATGACGTAAGTAAATAAAGATTGATTTGGATTAAGCATAATACAAAGGAAAATAAATGTTTCACTCTTATTATTTAGGTTCAAATTTAACGTACAACATCCATATCTAAATACCTTTAAAAAAAAATATCCATATGTAAATGATAATATACATGAGTGTGATAAAAAAATGTGATGGACGTGTGATGAGATAAAAGAGATATATAAAATGACAGTAAAAAAGTTGATACGAAGAAAATTATATAAAAGCTTATGGTTGCTAAAGGGACCATATACTTTTGTTAAAAGTCTTCTTGGTAATGGTGGCTAGGTGGCGCGTCCTGTTTGTGTGATGGGTGTTAACAGCGGTGCAAGTGTATGAATGAAAAAGCTTTCGTTTGAAGGGGAGCATGTCTAGATGATCGGATGGACTCACATTTGAGAGAGATTGTTGGTATATCAAGTGTGTGTTAAAAATGTCACATTATATGAAATATTGGAAGTTGAACAACATATAAATAAGAGAACACATATACTTAATGCCTTAACGTTTTAGGTAAAGACGTGGTGTCTAACTCACATGTGTGGTTTCTCTTAGACAAATACGATAATTCACTAGGCTCTCTTCATGACCTAACATTTATTTCAATTTCAACCACACTTTAGTTGATACGAACAAAATATTTGTAAATTATAAGGCTATACATCAAATGGGTTGATGTCAAACAGGTGTATACAAATAAAGGGTGTCCATGTACTAAGACCCAAAAAAATTATTATTTATATTTTGTGATTTTCCTCCATCTATCATGAAAGGATAAATCATACATAAAAATATGAAAGATGATTAAAAAGGTAATGAATTATTTTTACCTTCAAGCTTTTTTTTAATATGATAATTTTACTATAATCAACTGATCGATTGGATGAGATAAAATGATTGATGTAGTTTAGAGATGTTTAAAGGTAATATTGTCACTCAAAGGATATATAAGAAATAAAAAACAATGAAAGGTCCAAAAAAAAGAATAAAATTTTTCAAAGTACTTCAGAGACATTTAATTGTCATGTAAGATCTACAATAAAGTCATATGATCACTTGGCTCAACCAAAATAACAAACAATACACGTCAATGTATTTTAGAGACATTTAATAATAATTTTATATATATATATATATATAAGGTTTTGTACAATCTTATTAAAATTTACGTGATTGAAGTAAACAATGTATAGGATTTTTTAGACTATAAATTGATTAAAAACATTTCACATAGTTACATCCAAAAGAGAAAAAATATGACTAAAGTTCTTAACCTTGTTTATGTTATGATCATATTTATTTTTCTATTTTTTGTTGTAGCCAACACCGAAAGTAAGTCATTTATCATCCTTTTTTTTTCCTTTGAGGCAAACTTTAATCCCTATTCAATAACATATTTTTTTTTTATTGTGTATCACAGCATATGTTTTATGTTTTTATGATTCTGATTGTCCACAAGATAAATGTAAGAATCCTGATGATGTTCTGAGGTGTATTTTTCCAGTGTGTCACTGCATTAAATCATAGGTAAGTTGAAAAATAATTATATGTTAAGAATAAATCTATAGTTTTGTTTTCTCATCATAATTGTATTGCTCTTATGTTTTCTCCAACACTTTTGTGGATGTTTCTCTGACCTTCTCATCTCTCTAATATCCATACAAGTGTATTATTAATATTATGTAGTGTTGTTACCTTTTCTTTTGCATATGATTTTTTTTTTGAATCAGCAAAATTTTATTAAAAATCAAATCCCTGTACTAGACGAACAGAGACTGGTAATAAAGAAAGTACAACTAAAAGGTGCCGTATATAGGCGAAACACCCGAAAATAAACACCAACAAAGATATCCCTGCGATCAACCTCCATAAGAGATAAACCCACCAAAATAAACATCCCCCTAAAACTGACTCCTAAACAACCGACCACCGAAAAACGATATCCATAACACCCATCGCCACTACTCATCCCAAAAGAACACCCTTGTAAAAGCAAAACTAGTCCTCATCATCAAAACAGAGCCAAATCCAAAGAAATCATTTTGTAAAGATCAATCAACTTCCACCACCGCACAACCTCCGGTCCACTGAAAGAGCACCAAAAAAGCCCATAACCAAAACTGAACCAAAGAACTGACTCCCGATCTCCAATCAAAAGCGATCGGCCCACCAGACTTTAGGACCAACTCAGTTTGGCACCCTCACCCTCGGTCCACCAGAGGAACACCAAAGTCGGTCAAAACAAGTTTGCAGAAAGACACCAACTCCCGATCTCGAAGCAAAATAACCAACCCACCAACATCCATCACACAAAAAGTAAAAGTAAGACAATCGTCATGATTTGCGGTGGAGCAAAACGTTGATCAAAACAAAAAAGGAGACTGCTCAGCTCAAAGGACATGCACCCTCAAAGCACCCTAAACACCTTAACAACCCAAACCCAAACAAGAGCCAGCGACAACGAATATGGGCCCGAATGACAGAGACGGCCTCCAAAAGGAATCACCCACAACAACCACCTCAAAAACACCCACCTCCTAACCAAGCGACTCCAACCACTCCCTGATAAAGCTCCTGTCCGCCAAGTGCTTCGACACCAGATCCACGACCACCCATCCAAACCACACCAAGACAACCCCTACCATGTAAGATAGGTTAACAAAGTATGACCTAAGTCTTTGATATACCATGTAAGAATTTTAGAATTATTATTTAAACATCAAGAGACTGGTTGCTTGATATTGATATTTTAGAATGTTATCTTAAGGAAGTTTGAATATATATTTTATTAGACTATGTGATAGAGTTATACTTGATATTGTATTATTTAGGTCTAGAAAGGATAAAATAATACTTGGTTATATTGTCTGCTCGGGATGAACGAGGTGAAAAAGATACCAAGTGACCTATGATGAACAATGCAAGCATGATACATGGTTGATAACTATTGGTCAAGGCTAAGAAATATTACGATGTAATAAATGAATATTGTGATTGTTAGGGACTTAGCTTATAGAGGTAAGGATGGTGTTCGCTTGTTATTTGATGTATCATGGTCATTCAAAATATTTATCAAGAAACTAACCATGTTGAATTGATGAAGTGGATGCGAAATAAGGAGGCATTTAGGGCAAGATCCTAACCCTGAAAAGTTTGATGAGAAAATTCTAAATGACCTAGAATGGCTATATTATGTTAGGTCATACCATATTATACACAAGTAAACTAATCATTTAATGATATCACATTAGTGAGAGTGTACTAAATGAAGACGTATAATCCATATTTACACTTCACATGTGAGACAAGATGCCCTCTTAATCAAATTTATCATAAGTTAGTTTGGTACCATGTTGATATGGATTAATGCATGTTGAGCAAGACATTTGTAATCATTATATCATATGATATTATACTATCATGATTGTTGTGATGTTGTGTGTGTGTGTGTTCATATGCTTTTACTTTATACCTTTAAAAAGATATAATATGTACTCACATCTTCTTTGTGTATCATCTTACTATATGCATTATATGTAGATTGTAGTCAACATGATGATAAGAAGTGAACAATGGAGCTTTGATTGTGAGAGTGAAGTATAGGATTTCCTTTAATTTTTAATGTTGTAGTTGTGTTGGTGTTATTGTATTCTGTATAAGATATCTATTATGCTATTGTAGGCTAACATTGGTCAAAATGTTGTATTGTTGCTATTTATTTTATTTCTAATTTAGTAAACCTATCTTTTAGAAACATGAAAAAAATAATTTGGGTCTAAGTTTTATAATTTTATGAGTTTTGTCGTGTTGATGTGTAATCTCACAATATAGCATCTTCTGTGACACTCTCTAGTCTCTACTCCAAAAATGGTTAAATTTAATATCATATAAAATTAAGGTAAAATTTATTTCCATTTAAAACACTCATAAACATACAACGTATCACATAATTAAACATGTGAAATACACATAATCATTTGCATAATATTTTGTTAAGCAGATTGATAAAGAAAAACCTTGATAGTTTTATCATATAATATTACATAGAGTTGACTCCAAAATAAAAATAATTTAAATGGAAATCCTACACAATGTTGAATGACTTATTACCAACTTAAAATAAATATTCATCTATTATGACAATGACATGTCAATCACTCCATCTCTTCATCGTCAATCTCCTCTTCGAGTGTTATTGTCTCACCATCTACATGCGCAAATTCATCAACGTAGCCATTTTATGTTGCTTTTCCAATGGCAAGAATTGGTTGTTGTTCCAAGAACGTCGTCATATGTGTGATTAGCACCACCATGTGACTTCGTTTCGTGGTACAAATTATGCAAGATCATGTCCTTTTGTCGATTTGTATAGATCATGGGGTCACCGTTCATTCACTTGTTCCTCAAGGAGAGACTTCATGCCCTAGGAAATCAAGAAATTCCTTAAATCTCAACAATTTGTCCTCCACATGTATCATCGTCTTTCATTCACCAGAACACGCAAGGCCAAAACCACCAGGTACAACTCTTTCAACACTCAGTTGTACCGTTTGGTGTCTGTAACCCAAACAGTATACTCACAAACATTTTCAACCTACTCCTGCAACAGAATGTGCACCTTGCTCCAGTTGAGGAAAATATGAATAAATTCTTACTGCAATCATGAGCCAAATTGGGGTCGCTCAACGCAATTAATAGACGGCTAGTCTAATAAACCTGGTGTCAAAATGTTGTGTCAGGGGAAGAGAAACATTGAGATCTAAATGGAGGAGGAAATAATGGAACGCCCCCTTCTCAGAGTAGACATAAGAAATATCATGTGTGTCGGCACAACATAAGCATGATGACAAATATCTAGGGAAAAATCGCCCTCGTCATTAATGAGGACCATTCAAAAAGAAAATATATGACTATGGCATTCCATGGCCCCTCAAGAAGCCTCATAAGTTGGAATCTTATGATGGAATCAGGGACTCAGATGAAGACGTGGACACTGTGCTCGATTATCATCAAGCCATATGAGATGTGAAATGCAAATTGTTTATTCTTACACTAAAGGAGGCAACAATGATGCGCTTTAAAAGATTGGAAGATGACTCCCTCAACTTATGGAGGACCCTATGTGAAGAATTCACATCACACTTCACGTCAAGGATATGCCAACAAAAACATTGGCTTCCCACAACACTGTAGTCCAAGGAAAAATGAAACCCTCTACAAATATATTGAAAGATTCACCAGAGAGGCGGTTAAAGTTCGTGGAGCAAACAACAAACTTAAATGCTTTATTTTTTAGAAAGGCTTGAGGCCAAATTGCATGTACAAGGAAAAGTTAATCTTGTTAGAGCCCTAAGAGTATGAATGAGTTGCTGGTCAAAGCATAACCGTATATTATCTATGAAGAGAAACTGATCATCAAGGAAATTGATGAGAACAAGCCTTCAAACTAAGGAGGAAACAAAAATCTATTGGAAGAAAGAGAAAGGGGCAAGGGTAAGTTATAGGGACAATACTAAAAGTATACCCCCTGAACATATCCCAATGACATAATTCTCCACGGAATCGTAAATGTTGGATTCATGGAAGTCAGAGTGAGGAATCCCTCATCTCTGAAGGACTCTATAAGGCTCGGCAAGTAGAAAAAAATTGTAACCCACTTGAGTTGACCTGGTGGTATTGGTGTGAGATAATGTAATATGCTCATATCTAGATCCCTAGTTCGATTCTCCATGGTAACAAAAAAAAAAATCTTCCGAAAAAAGCATCTCTCTTCTTCTCTCATTAGTCACAACCCTGTCTATTTCTTCTAGATCCTCTCAACCCTGTCCTTCTATGCTTGCTCTCCGTAAAATCCTGCGACATTCGTCAATATTACATTTTGCATATAATTCACCAGTACGAAGCACGAGTATACGATGTAGTTAATTTATAAAATTAAATAAAATATGAAGACAAAAATACTTATACCAAGGGTTTTGTTAATACATGCCATAGTGAACTTTTAAAGGATCCAAAAAAGAATTTAGAGAGAAATTTTGCACTGAATAAAACAATTTTAAAATTTTAAAAAATTAAATACACAGTTTTAGTCCTATAAATACAACTATAGCTAGCTACGAAAACATTGATATGTTAGGTTTGTGTTTGAAATCGAGATTTCTCATTTTTTTTTCACATTTAATGTACGTGAACACTAGATTATTTAACCGAAAAGAATACATAAATTTCAAGATAATATTCTTATATATAGTTTTTTTTTCTTCATGTTATAGATACAAAATTTTCATTTTGTTTAGCAACGATTAATTGATATGTTAACGGACACGATGAGTTCTTCCTTGACAAATGAATTTTTTTCCATTAAAAAGATACAAAGATTGAACTTCTAACCTTAATTAATTTGGTGTAAGGTCAATCCATCCTAGGTTATATTTAGTTTCTTTAACATGAATATTTTTGTTTTTTTTAAGAGTATATATTTTTTTGGCTAAATTATGTTTTTGGTTCCTTAACTATTTAATTAGTATCGCTTTGTTCCCTTAATTAAAATTTAATTTATTTTGGTATCTTAACTTTCTCTTTGTTACACATTTTGGTCTTTTCCGTTAGTTTTAATTCAAAAACATTATGGTATCTTCATTTTATTCTGGAATTTTTGTTGTTGAAGGTTGATGGAGATGATATGAAGATGAAGAAGAGGAGAATAAGATGAAGAAACCCTAACATTTTTGAATTAAAACTAACGTAGATGACCAAAATGTGTAACAAAGAGAAAGTTAAGATACCAATATAAATCAAATTTTAATTAAGGGACCAAAACGATACTAATTAAATAGTTAAGGGGTCAAAAATGCAATTTAGCCTTTTTTTTTATTATCTCCGGACGAAATGGTAAGCTTCACATAATAGTTATACACACAAATGAGAGATTAAGTTTGAATATGTTTGAAGATGTGAAACATAGTAACATTAGCATTGACAATTAAACTAAACATTAAAGAAAATGGTCTTGATAACCAGTGCCCTCAGGACAATGGTTAAAGAAACCAAAAGTAGAATATTTACATTAAATTCAACAATTTTTGACTTTTAAAAAGTTAAATTCTTCATTTTTCACTATTTCCCAATACAATGTTACTATTTTTATCATTTTAACCAATGCCCCAATAACACTCTTTAACATTTCCCTAAAGAAAAAGGACAAATAATCATTTTTGTCTATGACTTTGTAACGAGTAGGCACAATAATCCAATGTTAACAATAACTATTTTCTTATAGGGACTAATATGATCGGAAACAAGTACTTATAGAAATTGTTATGATAGTAAATAAGGATATTACAATACTGATATACAACATTAACGAAATATTTTAACATTCAAGATAATTTATTTATTTTTTGAGAGATCACTCAACATTCAAGATTATTTTGATTAATGTATTGCACAATCATAGACTATTTTAGAATGACGTTTGTTCCACATTCGACCAAAATGACTATTCACAATTTTTTTTTTCTTTCCCTTTTAACACATTATTATTGTTTTAATATTATTGTCAAAAATAATAATAATTTGATTAGGACATTATTAACATTAAAAAGCTTTAGTGCACACTATTAATCCATCTACAACGGATTCAGATCCTTTTGAATACAAGACAATTCCGAATCCGTAATTACTGCATGTGATTGATGTACTATTTTGATTTCTTGCAGAAGTACTATATGGTAAAAATAGAAGAAAAATAAAATAAAACAAAACCCAAACCCCAGTGCAGTGTGGTGTGGTTTATCCTTCAATTTTCTTCTTGTTTTTCTTCACACTACCCTCTACAACCACCACCTCATCTCAACTCAACCATGTCTTCTTCTTCTTCCTTCTTCGCCTCCAATCGCCTAACCACTATTTCAACCCCTCCTCCTCCTCACCACCGTAACAACCACCACATCTCTCGTACTTCCTCCGTTAAATGCCACCTCTCTTCTTCCGACGACAATAACAATGATTCCTCCACTAACTCCTCCTCCCTTTTCAAAAAAACCCTTACCGCCACCATTGCTATCTCCTCCGCCGCCTCCGCTCTCTTCCTCACCGACTCTCTCCCCGATTTCAATTTCTCCGGCGGAGGTGGCGGCGGAGGAGGATCTTCCTCCGGTGGTGGAGGTGGTGGTTGGTTTAACAACGGTGGCGAAGGAGGTGATTTCTGGTCAAGAATTCTCTCACCGTCAACCGCGTTCGCCGACGAACCAAAATCACAAGATTGGGATTCACACGAGCTACCAGCAAACATAACCGTTCTACCAAACAAACTAAGCGGATTCAAGAAATACAAAATCTCAGATATAATTTTCCTCGATCGAAACAGCAAGACGAAAATCGGAACTGAAGATTCATTTTTAGACATGGTATCCCTTAAACCAGGTGGTGTATACACACGCGCTCAGCTTCAGAAGGAGCTAGAAAGTTTAGCTACATGTGGAATGTTTGAGAAGGTTGATATGGAAGGGAAAACCAATGCTGATGGAACCTTAGCGTTGACGATTTCGTTCGCGGAGAGTATGTGGGAAAAAGCAGATAGGTTTAGATGTATCAATGTAGGGTTGTTGGGTCAGTCGAAACCGGTTGAAATGGATCCTGATATGAGTGAAAAGGAGAAAATTGAGTTTTTTAGGAGACAAGAGAGGGAGTATAAGAGGAGGATTGATACTTCTAGGCCTTGTCTTTTGGCTCCTGAGGTTTATAAAGAGATTAAGGTGATGTTGAGTAAGCAAGGGAGGGTTAGTGCTAGGTTGTTGCAGAAGATTAGGGATAGGGTTCAGAAATGGTATCATGATGAAGGGTATGCTTGTGCTCAGGTTGTTAATTTTGGGAATCTTAATACGCGCGAGGTTGTTTGTGAGGTTGTTGAAGGGGATATTACTCAGTTGAATATTCAGTTTTTGGATAAGCTTGGTAATGTTGTTGAAGGGAATACTGAAAATCCTGTTGTTCAAAGAGAACTTCCAAAACAGGTGTGTATGTTTGTTAATGTGCTTGTTTGTGTGTTTGGTTATGGTTATTGTTTTTTGACTTTGTGAATGTTTGTGTTGGTTTGACAAAACAGCTGCTTCCGGGTCATACTTTTAACATTGAAGCTGGGAAACAAGCTTTGAGGAACATAAATTCCCTTGCTTTGTTTTCCAATATTGAGGTGAATCCGCGTCCTGATGAGAAGAATGAGGGAAGTATAATTGTTGAAATTAAGCTTAAAGAGTTGGAGCAGAAATCGGCTGAAGTTAGTACTGAGTGGAGCATTGTTCCTGGGCGAGGAGGGCGTCCAACTTTGGTATTTGCCGCGAATTGAATGTCTATTTTGTTTGTTGAATGCTGATAGTTAATTATCGGATTTATGTGTTTGTTTTCTGTTTGATGTTTCTGCAGGCTTCGCTTCAGCCAGGAGGGACTATTACTTTTGAACATAGGAATCTGCAAGGATTGAATAGATCTCTTACCGGTTCAGTGACAACCAGCAACTTCTTGAATCCTCAGGTACTCTGATACTAGTCCATTGAGTCTTTTTCCCATTTTATTATACATGTTCTTTAGTTTCTCATCTATGCAGGCATAGGCATTGATGATTTGGTTAACTGTGCTTTATGTACTGCTGTAGGATGATCTTGCATTTAAAATGGAGTATGCACATCCATATTTGGATGGTGTAAATGATCCACGCAACCGAACTCTCCGTGTAAGCTGCTTCAACAGCCGAAAGCTGAGTCCAGTATTCACTGGTGGCCCGGGGGTGGATGAAGTGCCCTCCATATGGGTTGACCGTGCTGGTGTAAAAACCAATATCACTGAGGTAATTTTACTGGTTATTTTACATTAGTTTCTTCTTGACTTGGCTATTTGGTTTGTTCGTAGCTTTCTTTGTAACTTTCAATTCTTGTTTTCCGAGCAGAATTTTTCTCGTCAGAGTAAATTCACTTATGGATTAGTAATGGAAGAGATAATAACACGTGATGAAACCAATCATATCTGTTCCAATGGTCAAAGAGTATTGCCTAATGGAGGAATTAGTGCAGATGGACCTCCAACAACCCTCAGTGGTACTGGTATCGATAAGATGGCATTTTTACAGGCTAATATTACAAGGGATAACACAAGGTTTGTGAACGGAGCTATAGTTGGAAGCAGGAACATGTTCCAGGTGACTATCATCCTATAATTATTGCTGTTGATATTGTCCAAAAATGTTAATTTTGTTTCTAATAAGAGAACCATAGTTAGTAGATGCTTGCACCACTTCCATTTTTGGTTAGAATTTAGATCTAGACTTCAGTGAGGGAAGAAAACAAAAGGATGCATCAAGCAGGGGTTTAAGCCTAATTTTTTATGGAAATATCCATGACCTCCCAAATATTTTCAAAATCCTTTCGATAATATCTATTTTTTATTGTTAAAATAAATCAGAGTTGCAGATTTTTTTTCACATGGCTCTGTTATTCCACCGCATCAGTCGACGTTTCAAATGTCTTGTCATAAGTGTAAGGGGGTGTTGTTTTCCTACATTGACTAAGGGCCTGTTTGGATTGGCTTATTAGAGTGAGACTGTTTGAGAGAACTTTTAAAAATAGCTTATGACATCTTTCATAAGATTTTTTCAACTTATTTTCATAAGCTCTCCAAGATAGCTTGTGAAAACATTTTATAGCCTATAAAAAGAACAATTTACTTTATATTACCATTTGCCATAAAAATATCTTATGTAAGTTCATACATAAGCGCTAATCATGATAAGTGCTGGTGCTATAAGCTGCAAGTAGGCTTTTTCTGCAAACAGGTCCTAAATATACGGCCCTAGGTAGGTAGTGCATCTTATAGACTTGGTCAGTCCCAAGCTGATAAGCTGGTTCTGCGGGGACGAGTTAAGCCCTAAGTCCATATTCTTAGACTTCTAATTTCAATATTTTTTTTAAGCCCTAAGTCCATATTTTTAACATATTCTTAGTCCTGTTTGATGAATGCCTCATTCTTCTAATTTTTTGTGGGCCTAAGATACAATGGACTAGAATTTCACATGATTGTGATTTTTTATAGTGGGTGTTTGCAGCCAAAGTAGAGGAGGATGAGTTTTGCTCCCTTCTAGTTGCCTTCCCTCCAAATTGTTGAACTAAACAAATTCATTATAAGTACCACTCCTCACATTCATGTCACTCTAATCATTACTGTAACTTTAAGGACACGGGAGATTGAAATTTTATAAATTTGCGATCTTGATTTTTGCTATGCTATGTTCTGTGCTGACACCGCTATCTCTCTATCAAAACTGCAGGTAGATCAAGGCCTTGGTGTTGGCAGCAATTTCCCATTCTTTAACCGTCACCAATTAACTTTGACTCAGTTTCTCCAGTTGAAGTCTGTGGAGGAAGGTGCTGGTAAACCACCACCACCAGTGCTTGTCCTCCATGGTCACTATGGTGGTTGTGTAGGTGATCTTCCAAGTTATGATGCTTTTACTCTTGGGGGTCCCTATTCTGTAAGGGGTTACAACATGGGTGAGATTGGAGCAGCCAGAAACATCCTCGAGGTAATAATGATTGTGTACATCCTATGATTGTCAATGGAGATAGAATAGCAGTTTTAATCTTCCTATTCTATACATTATCTAGCAAACAACTATCTAATTTCTTGTTCTTCCTACAGCTGGCAGCTGAGGTACGTATACCTATTAAAGGTACACACGTGTATGCCTTTGCAGAACATGGCACTGATCTAGGAAGTTCAAAAGATCTCAAAGGAAATCCGACAGAAGTCTATAGGAGAATGGGTCAGGGGTCCTCTTATGGTGCTGGTATGAAGCTTGGTTTAGTGAGAGCGGAATATGCTGTTGATCATAACTCGGGAACAGGTGCAATATTTTTCCGTTTTGGAGAAAGATTTTGAGGTGCACATGAGTCGTAGTGTATGTTTGGTTCTTTTCTACCGCGGAAGAAATATTTCAGCCATAGGTGTTTGAATCTTGTAGAAATTGGTTTTTTAGTGAACTCCCTGCTGCTACTGGGGTTGGTTTTCTATAGGTTACTCTCAAAATTGGTGTAGCGTTCAATGAAAATATCAAGATTTTAGATTATCCTGCTGTCTACTATTGATAATTTCTGCGGCTTATATCTAATGTCCAATTCATGAGAACGGATGGAAACGTGATTTCTTATGTATTTCGATTTTTTGTTTTTTCCTTTGTGATGAGGATTGTAGGATTGCTTGCAAGTATTGATTCCGTTAGCTGATGAAAAATTCTGTCAAATGTATTTTGACTCATTCTATATTTCTGGTTACATTTGTCATCTAGAATTCCACTCAAAATTATTATTTTTCGTCTTGATTTGGTCGGGGCACAAGTATATTTGGTCAACAATTATTTTAGTTAGAGATCGAATTTGACTCTTCTTGATTGATTACGCTTAAATTTAAGTTCATTAATATTTAAGTTCAACCACTTGTTAATTTCACTGGAATTCGAAACTCCTTTGCAGCCTAAATACCTTTCTTCTCTGAAAAATATTTATTCAGCGCTGTAATATAAATTCTTATGGTGAAAACTACAAGCTTTCCTTATTTGCAGTTGAGTTCTTTTGATTGAAAGCAATCTTCTGTAAACCTTAATAATCTCCTAATTCTTCCTTGGTTCATCCCATTTGAGTATCGCGGGAATTCGAAGTAGTAGACTAGAACCACTGGAAGGAGGTTAAGAATGTGAAGAAGAAATACAATTAAGAGAAGGATATTTTGGTTGTTGCTAGCAGTGCAACTAGCAAATGACCGTTGTTTTTGTGCTACATTGGCTAAAGGCAATAGAAAAAACAGAGCAATGGAAAGACAATTAAACGTGAGGGTGCAACTCTTCAAGGAAAACTCTTCAAATCATAAGGGTACAATTCTCTTCCCTGAAGCCAATTACCTAGCTGCCATCACATCTATACATCAGTACCAACACAATCCAAATGTTTGACTTCACATTTAGAAGAGGCAAATTGATACAAATAGTATAGAATTAATCTTGACATGTTTATTATTTGTAGTTTTTGAACTAAACTTATTTCCTCAACATTCATACTACCATTCTCAAATCCATAAGTTTATGAAAGTTTGTTATAATCAAGACCCGAGGTGATTGATCTAAAGAATCAAAGGAGTTAAATAATTCAAGATCTAAGGCTCAAAAATACTAATATAACAATCAACATACTATTATTTGTCATTAAAAAAAATATAAATCACTTCACATTTATTATTTAGTAGAAATCTATTCTAAATCAATTTTTATTTAACCATGATACATGTACATCCCATATTTTCCAATACTCATTGAACATCTCAATTTATCCTATTACATGTTCGATTATTATGGGAGTCCGAGAGATCATTCATATTGAATTTAGAGCAACCATACAAGTGAGATCGACACCACATTTTTACTCTAAATCACATCTTTACTTAAAATCATAAAACATTGAGTTTATAGATCTTTTCACTTATAATTTCCTAAGCAATGTGGAACTTCTAACTTACACTTACTACACAACATTGCATTTATCTCATCACTATTTGTCTCTCTCTCAAGGTGTGTACATCTGTATGATGTGTACACCGAACAATTTCCATGTTCGTTATCCCATAATTATACAATAATGATATTCAGAGACCCAGACTCTTTATTTTGTCAGACTTATTCAACATTTCATTCTAATAAGAATGATATTTAGTGACTCTTTATTTTGTCGGACTTATTCAACACCTCATTTTATCTCTATCCTTCTATCCTTCCATTACTACACACCGGCTAATGCCTTTTATTTTGAACAGATAATTTGGCGCTCGTAATGCTCTCAGTAGCTTAGTGCCTACTATGCATGCTCTTGTAAGAACAACACCATCCCTCAGAATTCCCACCAAAAATGCCATCCTCAACCATCGTTTTCTCGGATCAGAACCCGAAACCTACGCTAAACTCATCGAAACATACACTCACTCACGATCGTTACAGCAAGGAAAGAAGCTTCACGCGCTTCTAATAACCAATGGCTCTGTGCGTTTCAACCTTATCGCATCCAACCTCATTACCTTATACACAACATGTGGCCAACTCTCCATTGCCCGTAAACTGTTCGACAAAATTCCCCAAACAAATATTCACCGTTGGATTGCCCTCATTGCTACATGTGCTCGCTGTGGCTTCCATGATCACGCTCTCGAGGTTTTCTCCGAAATGCAAACTCTGAATGGCCAAAAGTCCAACAGTGTATTCGTCATTCCCAGTGTTCTTAAAGCTTGTGGTCATGTTGGTGATAGAATTTACGGAGAGCAAGTGCATTGTTTGGTTTTGAAATGTTCATTTGAGATTGATGCTTTTGTTTCGAGTGCGTTGATTGTTATGTATTCTAAGTGTGGTGAAGTTAGGGATGCACGTAAGGTGTTTGATGGAATGGTTGTGAAGGATTTGGTGGCAATGAATGCTGTTGTTTCTGGGTATGCTCAACAAGGGCTTCCCAATGAGGCGTTGAGTTTGGTTGAAAATATGAAGTTGATGGGTGTGAATCCAAATGTAGTGACTTGGAATGCTTTGATATCTGGCTTTGCTCAGAAATGTGACCGGGAAATGGTGTCTGAGATTTTTAGGCTGATGAATGAAGATGGTGTTGAGCCTGATGTGGTGTCGTGGACTTCTGTTTTATCTGGTTTTGTGCAGAATTTTCGTAATGAGGAAGCTTTTGATACGTTTAAGCAAATGCTGCTTCGTGGGTTTTGTCCAACTTCAGCTACGATCAGCGCGCTTCTGCCAGCTTGTGCTACTGAGGCAAGAGTGAGGTTTGGGAAGGAGATTCATGGTTATGCTTTGGTTATTGGTGTGGAGGATGATTTGTATGTAAGGAGTGCTTTGGTTGACATGTATGCAAAATGTGGGTTCATTTCCGATGCTAGGACACTGTTTTATAAGATGCCGGAGAAGAACACGGTAACAATGAACTCTATGATTTTCGGTTATGCGAATCACGGGTGCTGCCAAGAAGCTATTGAGCTCTTCAATCAGATGGAGATGGAAGGAGTGCCCAAGCTAGATCGTTTAACTTTCACGGCAGCTCTCACAGCATGTAGTCATGTTGGAGATATTGAACTTGGGCAGAGGCTGTTCAAGATTATGCAAGAGAAATACTGTATTGAGCCACGACTGGAGCATTATGCATGCATGGTGGATCTTTTTGGTCGAGCAGGAAAACTCGACGAAGCGTATGGCATAATCAAGACTATGCCACTTGAACCTGATTTATTTGTGTGGGGTGCATTATTGGCTGCTTGTAGAAATCATGGGCATGTGGAGCTTGCAGAAGTAGCTGCTAAGCATTTGTCAGAGTTAGAACCCGAGAGTGCTGGGAATCGTCTTCTGTTGTCCAGCTTGTATGCTGATGCTGGAACATGGGGAAAGGTTGAGCGGATCAAGAGAAGGATAAAGAAAGGGAAACTTAGAAAACTTCAAGGGTTGAGTTGGATTGATAATGTATAATATATTAGGTAGGTGAATGATTGTTTATGCTGGAGGTCCCTTTGCAATTTGCTACATTTCTGTAGGTAGGGCTACGGGTTATGCTTCCTCATAAAGAATTGGATGGCAAAACCTCTAGTGACAATTTTTGATGTATTGTTACCTGAATCAGACAAGTAGACAACAATTCAATACTTGTTTGCAATGCCAAATTTGGACCTAAAGAATATCTAATCACGTGTGTCTGGATTATAAGAATCAAATACTGAGTATTCACCTCTCCATTTCCATCTCCATAAACATAGCTGACTCAGATGACAAGAACAAAGAAGTGTCACCTCCACATCATCAAACATTATTACAACTCAATGAAGATGAAATGGAGTATTATAGCTAAGGAAAACACCCAACAGAGATTAAAAAACATCGGCTCACAACGAAACAGCTATACATTTATGTAATATTTAGTGTCATAATGACTTTTTTTCTATTAAAAAAAAATATTTATTAGGGGAGGCAACTCCATGCAATATAGAAAGAACCATTAATTCCCTTGAAAATTTACAATAAAGTTTACGTATAACCTACAGAGCGGAAGGTCCAACCATGGGTCAAATGCAATTGATAACACATGTTATAATTTAGACATTGTTCCTGAGCGGAATATAATTGGACTATGTCGACGATGTGTCGTGATCAAAGTCAGATGTTTATATGATGAATGAGTAACTTTGTTTCCCCATCCCCTTCTCCTGTTATGCCATCAAGTGTTTCCCTACAATAGAAAGTTACTCATTCATTATAAACACCCGACTTTGATCACAACACATTGTGAACAATCCCTTCACTACACATGCAATATTTGTCTAGTGGCTAGAAGTAGAAAATATGGGGTTCGAATCTCAACCCCTACATACTAACATACATAGAGTATTACTGTATTAGACAAGAGCAACCACACAAGTGAGCGAGACTCTACATTTTTACTCAAAACCCTAAGACAGTGATTTATGGATCCTCTTTTACTTATAATAAAGTGTTCAACATTTATTTTTCTTACTTATGTGTGACTTCTAACTCACACTTACTACACGAGATTTTCTTACTTATGTGTGACTTCTAACTCACTACACGAGAAGAAGTATAAAATCCAACGAACCAACCTTTCTTTTACCGACCCATTTGGCTCAGTGTCCAACTTGATTTGCCATCCCTAATCTGTATTTGTCAATTTGTGAAGTTCAGAAACTATTTTAATTGATGTTCCCAACTTCGAAGATGTATTCACTTAATTAAACATAGAATTTGCCGGAGTACAGAAAACTTTACTCTATTTTAATCAAAGAAACCTAATCCACTAAAGGCATTTGCGCCTTGGTGATGATTACATGGCCTCCACGATTCTTTTATCTATTGAAAAAAAGAGTGATCTCATAGGTTCCTTTTCTTAGTTCATTCAATTTTGTTTTATTGTATGCTTGACAAGAAAAATTGATTTTGAATGAATTGATTATAATTAAAAGTTAAATATAAAGTAATTTATGTTCAGATTCATTCATATAAAAACGAGTTAAAACAATAAAACTAATGCAACATGTAAGATTAAATTGTAACCTCTAAAAATCAATTTTGGTTCCTCCAACAATAGAACCAAACACACATGACCTCCGACATCCAACCAAACTCTTGAATCTTATAGCTGCCATTTTTTATTACTGTCGTTTACGAAATTCAATTAGCAAATCAGTATAAAATATTTACAAACTTAAACAAGCCTTATCCACAAGAAAGGCTTCATAAAAGTACAAATAAATATGCCACCCACCAAGAAAAAAACAAATTAGCAAAATTTCAAACTGCATAGATCTTGTTCAAGCTTCCAGTTCTTTTGATCAAGGGAAATAAAACCAAGAATAATGAATGGTCACAAGTAAAACAAGAACTCTCAAGGTTGGGGTGCGTGTGTATGTTTTGTTTTGTGCCTATATTTACAAAATATAAATCCCCTCTCCACTCTCATTGTAACATTTCTAAAATGAGAACCTATGCACCCAGTATAAGAAAATGGAACTTCTCTGTCAAATAAAATAATACTCATCAGGAACATTAAGATATACTAATCAGGAATATTAATACCACAGAGCATGTTACAAATGGCTGCTGACTGTTTTTCAGTCTCTCTTTTATTCAATGTTGCAATGGTTCTGAAAAAGAAGGTTAACACTTTCAGTAGTACACGCACTACACGGTATAATAGCACTTTACGATTTATGAATCAGAGAACTAACTAGTTTAGAATTTACTTTAGAATCAGCTATCTGTTTAGGTAGACCAGAAGAGACATGCCTTAACTCACAATCACCACCTACATTTACGTGACAGGAATTAGATATGTGTGCCAAGAAGTTTGTAAATCTGCAACACAGTACATACTTCTGATTCAAATTGTAATTTAGCTCCATAGAATCTTCATATACTTCCTCAAGAATTTGTTTGTGCAACATAGAGGATTTTGATTCAGCTACTACCAGCAATCAAACATTTGAATCTACAAAAAGGACATCACATAGAAAATGCATATAAGTTCTACTACCTCATTAAATATACAATCAATAAATTGCAAGAACTGAGAATGTTGATCAATCTGGGTAATATAAATCCAAATGAAGAAATGCATTCTTTAGCACCAACAAACAAAACGAAAGTATTGCAATTCACAAGAAAATCCAATGAAATATGTATTTTCCAAATCAGACAACAAAGACCATCCTAAAAAATCATTATAAACAAAGAGCAAATCTGATATTGTATCACATGTATAAATACAACTTTACCATATGTGGATGACAGCACAGTGAAATGGGTAAGGACAGCATTGAAGTGACCCACCAATCATTTACATTAAATTTTGATCTCATAAATAATCATCTAGTACCTCAATGTAATGCACTAAAACACAGAACAAAGAATCAAGGTCATTGTTATTCCCACTACTCACATATTAATTAATAAACTATACTAAAAAACACATTCGTTTAATTCTGTTTCAACTACATGCACAACACAGTCTAGTCTACTACCATAATCAACAATCAAGTAATAGGTGGGTATGGGAGTGAGTTCTGTTTGGATTGACTTATTTGAGCTTATCTACTGACACAAGTACTTGTGAGACAGTTTGGGATAGCTTATAGAAACATCTAAAGACATGCCCAAAAGCTGTTCAGTTTGTACCTACAAACTATACAAAATAGTTTTATGGAAACAACTTATGTCCTACATGAAAATAATTTAACTTGAAATAACTTACGGGGTGTGAGCTAAATTTTCATCTCATAAGTCATAAATAATCATCAGGCACCTCAATTAATGTACTAAAAAACAGAACAAAGAAACAAGGTCATTGATATTCCTACTCCCCACATTACAAAGAACATTCACTTAACTCTGTTTTCAAGTTTTCAACTGAATGCACAACACAGTTTACTCTACTGACATAACCAGAAATTAAGTAATACTCCCTCCGTCCCAAATTGTATGTCGTTTTAGGGAAAAAAAATTGTCCCAAATTATATGTCGCTTTACAATACCAATGCAACATTAATGTTGCTTTTCCTATTATAACCTTATCTATTTATTACTCTCTCTTTTTTCAATTCTTTCATTTATCTTTCCCATATTATTTATTAAGGACAATTTTGTAAAACAACTCATAATATCTCTTTTCCACATAATGTTAATTGCATTTCTTAATATGTGTGAAATGTCCAAAACGTCATACAATTTGGGACAGAGGGAGTAGGTATGTATGAGAGTGAGTTAGTTACTCAAACCATTGTACACTTCCATAAAACCCAAAACTTCAAACGATCATAAGTAAATAGAGTCATGTTGAATAAACAGTTTAACCAAGCACTTATACCATACATAAGCGCTTGAGATATAATTGCTTATATATAAGCTATTTCTATGCCAAAAGATAAAATAAAGTCAAACTATTTTCTATATAAACTATAAGAGCATATGAAAATAAGCTGAAACAGTTTATGTACATGTCATACGCCTTCACAAGCTCTCTCGAACAATCTCACAGGTTATTATAATGGCAGATAAACTCAAATAAGTCAATTGAAACATTCACTAACTATGTTAAAAAAATAAGAAACACTAACTATTCTTTTGAAGCACAATGAAATAGAGATGGTACCATGTGATTGCTGACCTGAAGAGAATAGAGAGTCCCTTTCATTTATTACTATCATTAGAAGACATATGAGGATGAGAATGAGGATTCGGAGGCCAATCCCTATGATGCATCATATTAAACGGATGCGACCGATAAGAGCTAGAACCACCCGAAGGAGGAGGCAAACTCATCCCCATATGTCCATGTGGATGATGTCCCATACCAATCATAGGCGGCATTGACATCATAGTCGACGGTGGTGGTGGATAAGGCATAGGAATAGTCACAGAATGATGCGAATGCGAATGAGAATGAGAATTTCCATGCCCTCCATTCGATTGCGAATGAGAATGATTAGCAGAACCAGTTTCATGCAAACTCTGCGGCACAGGAGTAGAAGCAAAAAGATGATCAGAAGAAGAAGGTGCATCAGTTGAAAGACCTTGCATTCGTTTCAAATAAAGACGATATTTCTGTAAATGACTGGCAACATTCTCTCGTGTTAATCCTTCAACATTCATCAACTGCATAATCGTCTTCGGAACAGCGTTCTTTATCCCAAGATGAGCAACAACATCAACAAATCTCTTATGTAGCTGTGGGGTCCACACCAACCTCGGCCTTTTTATCGTCTCCGTTGTTCTAACAGCCGAATCTGCTTCCGCTTCAACTTCCTCTGTAACAGAGTCTATTTTTCGATGTTTTCGTGAATCCGAACCTGAACCATCTCGATCAGGTTCTTCGTCTTCTTCAATGTCTTCTATTTCGCTGGACACGGGAATTTGATGAGTAATTGTTCCGGAGTTGCTTCGGAGGAGGGAGAGAGTGTTTCGAGAGGCGCGGTTGACGTCGAAGAGAGTACGGTGAGGCTCCGGGGAGATGCTGAAAGCGGAAGCGAGTTCCGGTGGGATCAAAGCCATGGAAAGAGGAGTGAGATCGTGGAGGTTAGGGAGACCCTTTTCCCACTCCGTTACACGTTCTTCGTCTGTTCGAACCTCTTCACCCATTCAGTTTGTTTCAAAACTATATAACTGTAGCAAAGTTTTCGGGTCTTGTTGGATTTTTGGATCCAGAAAGTCAAAAGAGATTTGGATTTGGATGAATGAAGGATGAAATTGAAGATGGAAAATTGAAAAGAGAAGAAGAATAATAATAAATAAAGAGAAAGGGAATTTAGATATTTTTTGTGAGATTCGGGAAGTGTGTGTTTGAGAAGAGAGGAAGAAGAAAAGTGAGAAAAGATAATAATGAAGGAAGGAACACAGGTGAGTTATTTTTAATGAAAATAATGTAATAAATGTGAAAAAAGGGTGAGAAAAGTGCAATATGTTATTCGAGGTGGGGCAAGTGGCGGTGCCAACGTGTACCATTTAGCCAGATATTTTAGATCCTGTCTTTCATAAATATCTTTCTCCATTTCCTTATTTTCTTCTCTGAATTGCAATATTGCTATTGCTTACATCTCTCTAATATACCGTTCCACTTTCAAAAAAATTAAATAATTTTAATTTCAAAATCGTCCTATGTCTCATGTTTGTATTTTTTTTTTAATTTTATATCAATTACAGTTCATAAAAATGATTGGACCTTCCGCTTTTATTATAGCTTGAGCTTAAATTTGAAATTCCGAAATTGACAAATTATTCATATCTGGATAAGCAAATCTATATAAGCATTATGATGAATATTCACACTAGGAAAATGAAAATGAAATGGAACTGCTATGTAGGCTTTCGAGGGTTCGAATCCCTCTCTTTCCACACCCTTATCAAGTTCATCAATATTCCAACTTTGATGTGGATTCTCTATTCCTAATTTCTTTCTCTAATAAACAAAATAGTGGAATAAAGTGGGCAAGGAATAACAATTTTCTTATACCCACCCATGTCTATACATGAATGGGGGAAAATCCTTGAATCAAAATTTTAATTAGGTTTAAGTCTGACGAGAATAATATTCTACAACCAGCAATTCATTAATTTTCAAACCAACCCATTTACTATCTATTATTTGATTGACTAATCCTTTATATTGGAATGGGT
>Ga0228711_1001199_pt1 | contig 37246 bp, 16 predicted proteins | sample MedpolnodulmetaG_2_FD_177996 | JGI IMG/M metagenome (GOLD analysis project Ga0228711, IMG submission 177996) | Root nodule microbial communities from Medicago polymorpha collected in Santa Monica, California, United States - brown nodules | ecosystem: Host-associated > Plants > Roots > Nodule... | reverse complement strand
TTCTCTTTTTAACATTTTTTTCTCTTAGTTAATATTTTTGTTGTTGAATTGTATCATTTTTTAATTAGAAGAGCAATAAAAAAAGGAACAAATGATTTCAATTATGTTAAAAGAATGAGACAAAGTGTCATTGAAAGAATTCATTGTCCTGCTCCTTAGAAGAAGAGATAGCTTGAAAAATGGTGATGATAACTTGAAATTTGGGTTAGAGATATTTGGTTTTAGGTTATGAAGCATGAAAGGAGGAACATCAAGGAATGTGTCTGTGAAGTGGGAGTGAATTAGGCCCACTTTGCCACTTAAAAAGCAAAAATGGTAACCCTTTATTTTGGGGAGAATGATATATGTGCTTTTATCAATGAAAAAACTGCCTCCATTTTGGTGTTATTCTAGGCTGGCTTTCGTCCCTTTGCAGGTTGGCGTAGTACCACAAACGTTAGAGACTTGGTAAAGGAAAATGATTTTTTTTCCCTTTTGTTTAATTAAGGAAAATGAAGTTGTTTTTCTTAGTTATATATTTAAAAAATTACGAGTAATTTATCTCCAACGATCAATAAAAGCTATACATACGAGTAAATTAGTAAGTAAAGTAAAAATTAGGTTCTGAGAGTATCACTTATAAATTTATTCATATGACTAATTTTCATTGAGTGTTAGATAAATTATCCATAATTCTTCAAAGATAATTTAAGTCTCACCTTAAACAAATGAATCAATAATTTAAGTTTAAATGAATATACGATTTTAGTCATCTTATTTCTAAATCTGATTTTTTTATTTGTTTTTTTATGGAAATTTTACGCTTATTTTTGTTTATTATCAAGTTAAATAAGGATCTCTCAAGGTACAAACTTGAATCGAATTTTATAAATTGTTTAAATCTTATTGTTTTATTTTCAATATCATCAAAGTATTACTATTTTTTAAAAAAAGACGAAAGAAATGTAAAACCTTAAAAATAAAAAATAGATTTCCCAAAACGAAAATGCTAACAAATGGAGGCAAACTTGTGTAGTCAAACTTTTAGAAGTATAAATAATACTTTTTTTAATACAAAATTTACTTCTTTTGTTTTTTTGATCTGGGCTCCAAAAATACTAGTTAGCATGACCACTTCCAAAATAATATATGCATTGTAATCATATCATTTAACGACTTTTCAATTCATTGTTCAACTTATCAACAAAAATAAATCTAAATTTAGTGGTCTATAAAATTTCAGAAATTTTAAAAATTGATGACTCTATATTGGGATTTAAAGATGGGAGATTGAAATTATGAATGAGAAAAATAGGGAATGAAAATACGTCTAAGTCAATAATTTATGACCTAAAATCATCTTTGGGACCATACTATATATTTTAGGTGCAACTTTATAACTAGGTTCAATTTTCAGTATTTGTTTTTTCTTCTTTTTGATTCAATCAATATCATGGTTGAGAATTGCCTAGATTTATTCAGTTACTTGTCTTTTGAGATTGGCCCATTCTCATCTCATGACCGGGGTCTTGACTTTGACTGTCCATTCAGCCATTTGGAAGAGTTTCTAATTTGTAGGCCTATGGTTTTAAGTTTTTTTAACAATTTGATATAAGACTCCCATAATTCATAACTTTAGACTATAGTTATAAGGTATAAGGACCACTTTTCAACTCTATTATTAATCCGTACATAGTTTATGTCAAAATGAAATTAAAGTATTAGAGCCCTTTAAAAGATTACTTGAACTTCTCTCATTCTTGTTTGTTTTATAATAAATATGGTTTTGAGCTTTTTAACAATTTGATTTGATAAAGGACTACTTCATTTATAACTTTAGACTATTATATAATTGTTGTTATATGGTCACAAGACCAAAATATAAATCTCATAGGCACATTCACAATATATTAATTCTACCTTTTATTCTTTTAATTATATACAAAAAATAATCAAAAAGTTAATTAGACATTTAGTTTTTTTTTGTTGAAGAATTATGACCATAGTTATGTGACTATTTAAGACTTCTCTTTTAATTCTTCTAATCCAAAGTATATATGTTAATTTAAAATGAAGTAACAGTGTTATAACCAGTTAAAATTATTTTACTTGAATTGGAATCTTAATCATTATAATATGAATATTTAGTTCTTTAATACAAAAAATTACATAAAAAGTAGTAAATCATATTCAAGTTCATAATATATTTGAAATTGATAATGCACGCTTGCCATATCCCTAGAATATATCCAAAACAAACTTTTTCCAGGTACTACGATGATGAACGTGATCAATTTCCGTGTATGACGGTGCTATTGATTATTTTCATACAAATCATGATTGCACCCAAAAATAATGCAGTACATTTCTCTTCCTTAAAGATGAAGAAAAATATACTATTTTCTTAGTTTAATGATTGTTGAGACTATTAAAAAGAGTGTTATGCTAACAAGTGTGATAAAAACACTTAACGATACTTGTTAAAAAATTAAATTAAATATTATATTGAAAGTTATAAATTCAATTACTCAAAACTTGAAAAGTGTCTTTTCAACATAAAACTTCTTTGATTGGCTTTCTTAAGCATTTTCCTTAAAAGAATGGTTCAAGACCATAACAAAATGGTTCGAATGACATAGTTTAGGTAAAATCTAACAACCACGCAAACTTGTTCATTTTATTTTATCACATAATTCTTACGTATGAAATTAACTAAAGGAAGAGAGGCAAAGAAGTAGGTCCAAAAATGGTATTTTAATGGAGGGGTAGGTCCAAAGAAGCAAAAGAAGTAAGATGTTTGTCATTCAAACTCCGACCCCAGTACATATTATACAATTTTCTTACTAACTGAGTTAAACTTAGTGAGAATCAATTATATAATATATTTTTTTATTCTGAGAGTGCACCAAGAACTAAATTTGAAAAAAATGTCGTTACATTTATCTTTTTTATTTTCTAATATACATTTAGGGCGAGTGGTTGAAGTCCAATCTAAGGTAGAGAAGATTTTCAGATTCAAATGACTATAAAGATATTTACATTTACTTTCCTCCAATAATACTAATGGGGCTCAAACCCAAGATCTCTCATATTCAAAACTTTCTTTTTATCACAAGACCTAGCTCTTGGAGCCATGACACTAATGGAACTCAAACTCAAGACCTCTCAGATTCAATACTTTCATTTTACCACTAGATCTAGCCCTTGGAGCTGTTGTTGTGACATTTCTTTAATTTATTGTTCTTTTGGGTACAACATTTCTCTAATTTCAATTTTTCAATTATAAGCAAAACAAGTTGTGTTTTTTGACATTTTTTTTTTGTATTTAGTGATTTAAAATATCTCTCTCTACACATATCCAATAGCGCTTAAATAAGATGACACAAGTTTATGCTAGTTTAGCCAATGTTCTAGGTTCGAATCTAGTCTTAGACATTTAACAACGTTAAACTTTTTAGGGAGAGTTTTCCATTCATTTGGATCTAACAAAATTCGATGAATTAGTTTGCGCAATTGTACGCAGATGATATCTGACTCATACAAAAAAAAATATAATATAAGTATATATACAACAAATTGCACTTTAGATATGTTACCTTAAAATAAAAAACAAACTATATACTATACTTGAAATGTTTTTTTTCTTTCTCATTGCAAGTTTACACATGTTAAACAGTTTAAAATAGTAAGTTTTTACTCGAAATATATATATATATATATATATATATATATATATATATATTAAATAAATAATTTTTAATAAATAATTGTTGTTTTCGATAAAAATATGCTATTATTTTAAAAAATAAAATAATAGGTTTGCACATGTGCAATATTTAGAGTTGTCAAGATAGACTACCCGACCAGCTTAGAGTTGTCCCTAACGGACTCTGGGCTTTATCAGGCTAGACCAAAAAGTCATGTTAAAATAGGTTTATGCTCTTTAACCAACAGTTATTGCTCGCTCCCAACTGAACTTTCCAAAATACCTTGCTTGAGTTAACTCACGCAAGTGTTAATTCAAGCGTGAGTTAAGTTGCGCAAACCAGATTTTAACACCTGCGTGAGTTAACTCACGCAGGGGTATTTTCGATATTTCAGTTGGACGAGAGCAAAATGTGTTGGGTAAAGAGCATAATTCGTTAAAATATGAACTATAAAAAACTACCCAAGACCATCCCTATATGGGTTGCGGGATAAACGAGTCAACACTTATAAAAAACACTTTTTTAATAAAAAAAAACTATATAATAAGGCAAAATTACAATTTTAATCCCTTAACTTAATATTAGGTAACAGTTTGGTCCTTTATCTTTTTTTTTCATTTCAATTTTATCCCTTTGGTCCATTTGCATATGAATTTTAAAGTTTAAATTTCATGGTTTTATTTTCTTATGACATTTCAATCTTTAAATTTATGGTCTTCATCTATGTTTGAATAAGAATATTAGATTTCAAGCTTGAAAATCCATATGAAAATGGACCAAAATGACAAAATTGAAATTAAAAAAAGATAAAGGACCAAATTGTTACCTGAAATTAAGCTAAGGGACTAAAAGTGTAATTTTACCATAAAATAATCATACAAAATTTCTTATAAATAGTATTTTTAATAGATTTAAACACTAACTACCAGAAATTTTTTGCAAACATTTTAATTCAAACTTCACAGACTAAAATGGCGAGAAAAATAATTTTAAATAAATTATATATGCTATGATTCTAATTATTTATATGTTCGACCTTTAAAATTATAGTATAAAAATGAGTAAATACAATCTTTTATTAATTTTATATTTGTGGGTTGATTCTTTGGACTTTTCACTTTTATTTTTAAGATTTAAAAATAAATTACGCATCGTATGATTATTTATATGATATATATAAATATATTTTAAGATTTTGTAAAAAGAAAATTATATTTTAAGCTACCTAAGACCATTCGAGCTAACCCAAATGGAGTAATTTTTTTAGAAATGGGTTAAAAGTCATATAAAAATTTGAGCTCAATAGTTAAAACTCAAACCCTACACAATTAACCTAATTTGACGTGTCGGCGCTTTAACAATATTGTTTATGTTAGACAAACCTTACAAATTCGAAGGCATATGACATTTTATTTTTCATAACACAAAGTGGAAGCAACCCTTTTGGTGTCACGCACACAGGAAACACTACAAACCGTCCTCTACTTTACTGTTGTGATTTTATTTGCAGGCAAGCACACTCACACGTGGGGTTAGTTACTCTCTCTCTCTAGACTTAGATCACACAGAAAGTAAAAGTAGTTTCTTTTCTACCCTTAATAACAGTCAAACTAGTACACAAAGGACTAGGTTCAAACTTCAAAGACAATTCTCACCATTTAATGAGCCTCAAACAACGCTCTCTTTTTTGGTTTTTGCTCTTTAAAAAGAACCACTTTTGTTGTTTTCTTCCTAATACTCCATATAAAACAAAGAACAAACGGACGAATTATAACCTTTGTTGTCACCCTCTCAAATAATAGTAATATTTTTATTTTTTATAACCATGTTATGTTATAGGTTTTGGAAGGATCGCTCATTGTTTAACTATGATTAATCTTCGTTTGAGCAAATGTTGTGGATTGAAGGTGAGTTTTATCGTCACAACTGATAATCTAGTTTGTGACTGCTTGTTTAAAGCACCAAATCCATTCAAATAGTTAATCTCATATTTAAGTTATGTATGGAAGAATGATAATGTAGAAACTTAGTTCAAATTTTGATTGAAACATGTACGGAGCTAGAAGGGGACTAGAGGCCTCGGTACCCCCAATCTTATTTTAAAATGATTGTCTTGATGACCTTATCTTTGGGCCGATCCTGATAAGTCAGAAACAATTTTTTATTAAACTCTACTCAAAAACCGATTATCTTGATAATCAAAAGATCGAGACAAAAGAAAACGCGCCATACTCCATAAGAGAAAGCGCGGTCAAATCTCTTACCACCGGGACCAACCAAATGTTGCTTTTTTGAGAGACAATCAAATGTTGTATCAAATAATAATAATAATAATAATGAATAATAAATGTGAATGAAAGGACATATAAGATTCTATTCAATTCTTCCCTTTTTGTTTGACTATTTCCTTTAGTATTTTTATTTTCCTCAATCTTTTTTTCTTTCCAATTTTTTGAATAAGAGACACCCTACTCATCTCTATTTCTACCTATACCTATTTTCTCTGTCTCCTCCTGTATCCTTTTTGAAATCATCAAACACTTGTGTTGGTATATATATATGTATGTTTCATGATCCCTTTTGGTTACATACTACACTATCAAACTTTTCAGTTCTATAACAAGGATTCTTCTTCAGGTTCCTTTCCCTTTTTCCCCTTTTTTGATTTTGTCATGAAAATATCTATTCTGTTTGATAATTGATGCTGGAAAGGCATTTACATAAGAGGTTGATTGATATAAGAATTATATATAGGATCTTAACACATTTTTAATGGTACCAATGATTACAAAATGTCTCAGATTTGGTTCTTTATGAATGCCATTTTGTGTTTTTGAAGTTTTTGATTCATGAAGAAGAATTTATATATATTGCATTGTTTTGCTCTCAATCTGTGCATGAAGTCCTTCATGTGATTTGTTTTTTGGTTTAGAATGATTACTGAAAAAAATGTATTTTGTGCATTGATTAGTTTTGAAATCTAATGTTTTGAATCCATTAATTTACTATTTACACACCCTTTTGTTGAAAATTTAGATGGACAATGAATTTGAGGATGGACAAGGAGCTTCTGATATGATGCCAAGCAATCAACAGAGGAAAAAACAGGTTAATTTCTTCTTTAGTTTTTCTTCATTATAGTTACGTGCGATTTTGTGCGTGTATTTGAGTCTCAAACACTCTGTCATCAATATTTTTAATAGTTTCATGTCATGTGACTGACGATGTATTGCACAAACTCGAATATGATGCTTGATTATTTCGTAATTATTCTTTCGAATGTGATTTCAGTCGTTTATCTGGAAGGTGTTGACTATGAGAGAGAGAAATGGAAGGACAATAGAAAGAGGTTCAATTAATTCACATGGTGAGTTCTATTTCAAGTTCATTCTGGTTCATCTAAATTAGAGGCAGACAATATTCTCACAATCTATAAAGTTAGAATAATCTTTTTTATTTTAATGGGTGACAAGCATAGACAATGTTAATCTTTTCTTGATTTTATTTTATTTTATTTTGGAGATATCATTCAATTCAATACTTCAATTTGCTTTCCTGAAAAGGTGGAATCACTACTTTTTAACATGAAGAGAATGCTATTTTGAATCATTGCTTTTTCTGTTTGGAGAATATTTATCACTTCTTTGTTTCTTTTAGATTAAAGTATGGAAGCTTTATGCACTTCTATCTTATGTATAAGCATGATGTTTTTATAATACATATCCTATCTGTAAAGATGATGATATGAGCTGGCCTAACAAATAACAGAAAATTCACATTGACTATATGGAATGTAACTACCAAAGTTATTTTTATTTTTTTGTAATTTATAAGAATATATTCTTGGTTGGATTTTAGATAGTGTAATAAAATGAAGCAAAAATGGTGCATGTATTTTGTTTTGTTAATTACCACAACATCTCATTTTTACCTTGGCATAAAAATTAAGAATATACCAATTTATTTTGTGCTTAGTGATATTTTATCCATAATTCCATATCTATAACCTGTGGTTGAGAGAATTATTCATTCTAGTTTTATTCTTTTAGGAAGAATATTTGGAAAATTGCCAAAAGAAAAATTAATGTTATGATGGCATGGTTTGATTTACATGTAAAGTTATAAGATAAGGTGGAACATCTAGTGATTTGATCCAAATTGCAGAATATAATAATATTTAAACTTTTAAGATGAAAATACAATTTCTTATCTTTCTTTGTTCTTCTTCATTATCCACAATATACCCTTTACTTTTACTGTATGAAAGTTCTTTTGTTACTGGTGTATGATGTTCAAGAATAGAATAAACCTCATACTACACGTTTTTCAGCCACTCTTTTCATTATAAAATAGTTCCTCTTTCATTTTCTTTGTTGCAGAAGAAATTTCTGATTCATCCATCCAAAATCAAGGCTCAGTACCTTCCATGTCTTCTTGTGAAGCAGTTCAGAATTTCAAGTAATTAAAATATTTTATTTATAACTTCATGTTGTTACAATATTTGTGACCATATTAACAATAATAGTTATTTGCCTGTGGTTTAAATCATAGTGTTTTTGCTGCAACATGGAACGTCGGAGGTCAATGCCCCAGTGGGAACCTTGATCTGAGTGATTTTCTTCAGGTTCGAAATGAACCGGATATGTATGTTTTGGGGTATGCTCTCTCTATCCCTGCACACTCACGTGTGTGTCATGATTTCTGATTTTAATTCATGAAAAAGTTCTCAATCAAGAATTTTTGTATATTTTCAAGGATGTTAACCAACTATGCTTCCTTACACAGATTTATAAAAGAAAAGATAATCAATCATATGATCAGGGATCCTTAGTTTCGGTTGATCTGAAGATAGAGCAGTCTTGTTAAAGCAGTTCAAGAGAACATGCTTAGCACAATATATGATTTGTTAGGCACCAGTGTTGTCAAATAGCAGCTATGATGTGCAATAGTGCTATAGCATAATGGAGTTTTAGCAAATCGCTATTATTCCGTTATACACTGTTTAGTACAAAATGTTTTCAAATAGAGGGTATAGCGACACTATAGCACTGTTGCAAAGCAAAATTTGAACAAACTGTTATTTTTTGCGATGTGTAATTTGTAACACAGTTAGGAACTAAAACAGTATAGTTGATGATTTCTGCTCTACTTCATTCTAAGTATGATTTTTGTTTTTCAAACTTGTTAGGTTTCAGGAGATTGTCCCTTTGAATGCTGGAAATGTGCTTGTATTAGAGGACAATGAACCTGCTGCAAAATGGCTCGCCTTAATCAATCAATCACTCAATGGTCCTTCAGATTTCTCTTCTAACAAAGGGCTAAAACCTACTGCATCATTCGGCGGGTCATTGTACTACCAAAAGCCTTCTCTAAAGAAGATCAAGAAAACTTTCAAGAAATTAAACGGAAAGAGGCTAAAAAGTTGTAACTGCGTACTTGAAATGGAAAGGAAGGCTGCTAAGGATTTCTGTTTTCGTTGCCAAGAATCAAATGTAAATTTAGACGATTCTTCGACAGAAGAGGAAGATGACAGTTATCCGATTTCCGTAGCTTTGGCTACTAATCAGATGAAATATAGTCTTGTTACTTGTAAGCAAATGGTTGGAATTTTTGTTAGTGTATGGATGAAGAAGGAACTTATTCAATATGTAGGACATTTAAGAATATGTTGCACTAGTCGTGGTATCATGGGATGCCTCGGAAACAAGGTAGTTAAAATAAGCTTTTTTCTTTTCTGTTTCTCTTTTATTGCAAGTATTTATGAACTATAAAGTATCAATGAAAAACAATACTTTAACACAAGTGTTACCAATTTTTTTTATGGTGCTGCAGGGGTGTATATCTGTGAGCATGTCATTTTATCAGACAAGTTTTTGCTTTATCTGCAGTCATCTGGCGTCGGGAGAGAAAGAGGGCGATGAGCTACGCCGAAATCTTGATGTCATAGAGATACTAAAGAACACTCAGTTTCCTAAGATTTGCAAGAATCAGTATAGTAGGATGCCTGACAAAATTTTAGATCACGAGTAAGTGTCATTCGAAACTAGTTTTGCAAGTTATAATGCAGAGACTTTTCGATTTTATTATAATAACTGTTAGTTATTTTTCATGTTTATAGTATCAAAATTTCTGATCATATTGTAAAAAAAAAACTCCAGCCGAATTATATGGTTCGGGGACTTGAATTACAGAATTTCTCTGAGTCGTGATGATGCTAAAAGGCTTGTGGAAATGAAGGATTGGCCTGCACTTTTTAACAAGGATCAGGTACTTTTTTCTCCTTTGCCAAAGATTGTTGGTATGTTTATTTATGATACATGTTTCCATTTTGTGATTTCGAGAACCTGTCGATGTTACTAAGTATCTTAGACTCAGGGTTTTAAATAACAGTCTACAACCGCACTGTGGCCGCAGTTGATGTTGCATCAGCTGCATTTTTCCATAATTTTCCGCACTGTAACTGGGATTATGCGACCACAATTTAAAACATCAAACTTATTCTCCTTAATGGTCTCCATGAGATTATGTGTGTTTATGTTGTCTTCCTTATTTCGGTGTTTAACCAATAAGTTTTTTTTTGTAGTACTGTTACTTTTCTGATTATGCAATTTGTATATTTACGTATTTTTCACAGCTTAAAATGGAAAGGGAAGCTGGTCGTGTATTTAAGGGGTGGAAAGAGGGGAAGATCTACTTTGCACCTACTTATAAATATGCATTCAACTCAGATACTTATTATGCTGAAGGTGTAAAGGTTTCAAAGAACAAAAGGAGAACTCCAGCTTGGTATGTGTCAGTTTGAAGCAATATTATTAGTAACGGACCAGAGATCGAACCAATGAGACCTTCAGGTCATGGTTCCATTGGTTCAAACACGGTTGAACCGGATGAGTAATATATTAAAAAAGTATTTTTCTTAAACAAAACGGAATAAAACAAACCAGTTGAGCCAAGTCGATTTGATCTGGTTCTAAGAGACTGAGACCTGACCGCAAGTCCAGTCCAGTCCAATTCTTATAACGAAGTTTGAAGAACTTAAGACAAGATAATTTCTTTGGTTAAACATAAAAAAATTGTACAATATGTGTTGAAGATTCAAAAATTGAAGTTTTTGTTTTTAATCTACTTCAAAAACCTTAAGTAAGTTCAACTCATATTTGAAGATTATATCCGATTTGGATTATATATAGTTACGAGAGGTTTGACTGTCCCATCTTGATATTGGGTGCCAAATCTCTCCTGACTGCATGCATGCAATCTGGATCCGATTATATTTAGTTTGTGATTATCATAAGTTAATTATTTTTATAAAGAAGAAAAAGAATCTAAATGATAAAAAATTGCAGGTGTGATAGAATCTTATGGCATGGAAGGGGAATACAACAACTTTCATACGTGCGTAAAGAATTCAAATTTTCTGACCATCGACCTGTTTGTGCAACATTTTTGGTAGAAGTGGAAGTCATGTTTAGGGGACAAAAGAAGAAACTTTCCACTTTCAACTTTCAAATTCATGATCTTGTACCTACAAGAACTTCATTTTATTCTTGAACCACCAATCCTAACATTATTTAAGGTATTGCAAAATCAAAATAAAAAATGTGATCTTTGCATTTTGGAGATCATTAAAATTACTAGTGATTTTAATTTCTGAATTTTAAGACATTGGATAGTGTTTTTTTTTTGTTGACAAATATGATAATGATTTATATACTAGGACAAATTCACACGAATAATTTTATATAATCAAATTGAAGTAAGTTTTATTCTATTATACTTTAAGAAAGTTTATCTCTTTATACTTTTATGAAAAATATGATGGCATTAGCACATAATTATTTTTGTAGCTTGTGGTCTTTTTCTAATGCATATTTAGGTTCATTATTTTGAGGAACTTTATATTAATTAATAAGAGAATATTTAATTGGTCTTTGAACGTGTGAACAGGTATTGATGTACTAACCACAATGATTGCAAGAGTGAATAGATTTTGCAATTTTTCCGTTCGAAGTGAAGAAGAGTTGGAAGGTTTTGGGAACTTCCAAAGAACAAATTATAGCATTCAGAATTTTTGAAGCCATGAAAATGTAATAGAAAATGTGATTAGAACGGTGAATAAACTAAGAAAAAAAAAAAATTAAAGTCTGTCCACAAATCCTAGCTCATTCAGCAAAAATGTCAATTATTAAACCAAACGGCATGATCGGTATTGAAACCCGGGTTCTTCCACTTATGTGTATGTGACATTTTAATGATTTTATCATTTCGTTTAACTAAAAAAAAGTCTACTATCAACCTGCACCAACAAACAATTTGTTGGTGCTTTCAATTATTTATTTTGGCCTACATTGAAATTAATACAACTTTCTAGCTTGAGGGAGGGGAAATAAATTGATTCGGCTAAAGTGTTAAATTGGGGGTTATATTACATGAAATGTGATTTTGTTTTTCCTCATGGTGCTGAAAGCACAGTTATAATCATGCTTCCTATGCACAAATGGTGCAATACACTTTATACATACCTTCACTCATATTTTATTGTATTTTGTTATAATTTTATTTTTAAAATACATTTACCAATGTCCCATGAACATATTTCAATTGACAGACGCATTATAGTATGTATGAGATTGGGCTAGATGCATATTGAAACATTTCATAGGGTGGACTAACTCGTAGACTTAAAGAATAGTTGCGATAAATTGAGGTCGTTTTTTAGACTCAGCTATGATATGAGTGAAGATTATAATAATATTTTTTTTTAGTTCGGATTTTTGGTTTGCAAAGTTATAACTTGATGGTAACAAGCAAATTATCTTTTTAATTACCATTTTCATTTGATGACAAATCTATGTTAAAACTTAATTTTACCCCAAAACCAGAAAATATGGTATTGTCAAACATAAAATTGTTTTATTCTGGTAACCAAATTGCAATGAATATACAAAGAAAACAAAATCAAATTTATTTCTAGGTCGCACAACGTGTGTGTCTATATTTAGTGCTTACTATTTCTAGAATCCTTAACATGTGTAATAAGAGCATATGTTATAATAACATTTTTTTAATAATTAAACTATTTTAATTTTTTATCTTAGATAATTAAGTTTAATATTATTCATTCATTTGATCAAATATTAGACGAATCTTATTTTAAGCTATGTGAATCCATTTTAAAAGCAAACTTAAAATTGGAGTCGTCCAATCTTCATCTAACAACTTCAAACTGCTAACGGTGCTAACCGTACAAGTGCGTAAAATTGTGATTGCAAACGATCTAATTTTTTATAAATGATCTCAACCTATGATCATGGATGTGGTCAATATCATGGATAGTACTAGAAAACCCATTTGTGGTCTCAACACACACGTGTGTGGCGATGAGTGAGATGAGAACTGAGGGAGAAGGATCCATATATGCAAAGGTAGCCAGCGAATATCCTTCCTTATCTTAGTTTTAAATGATTTATTCAATTGCATCTAGATAGAAAATAGAGAAAAACTTAGAATTTGTAGTTCTGTTATTGATCAAATAGCTAACTATAACTATATTAACTATAACAATGCTCATATACATATTCTCACCAATATTCTTCACTACTAAAATATTTAAGGACAACAAAAATATCATATTAGTTTCATTCATGGTTCATTGACACAAATATGGACACTAGACACTACACTAACAATGACATGTCGACACCTGCAATAATAGGAGAAAAATATAATAAATGTGACAAAATGTGTCGAGGTCATTTAGGTGTCAAATATCAACATGTGTCGGACACTGAAAACACACAAATGTGAATTGTCAATGCTGCACACTTTAAAACCTTTGACCTAAGTAAGCTTACCATGTCTATTTTATTTTAAAACTGATATTCATGTTAGAGTAAATTATTATTGTGTTAGAGAGTGTGACCCTAACATTTCTCTTAATTTAAACTTGTACACAAAGCAAAATGACTGTTTAGCATTAGTTTATCCTTCACATGATAATGGAATTCAAGATAATGTGGAAAAAGCCTTACTCAACATACTTCAATTATTCAAAGCTGTAAAATTCAACTGACAAAGATTTTCAATACATTTAATATTAGCAAGAACCACTATTTTAGTTTAAGAATTCTTGCATAAGATATGTTCAATTCCATCATCATAAACTGATTACTTATTAGCATCAATATACAATAGCATCATCCCTGAAATTCAATTGGAGAAGATCAATGGATCAATATAATACTGCATTGCATAAAAAAAGTCACTTAGGTTTGATTTTGTTTAAGCAAAACCTCCTTAATCACTTTTTCCAAGTTCATGTATGAACAACCGCCAGGTCTCGTGTCTTCCGCCGCCTTCATCTTCAGTTCAATTATCTTTTTCCTCATCTTCTTTCCTTTCTCTCCCACCATCAATTCATTGACCAAGTTCTTCACCTCATCTCTCTTCACATTGGTGTCAATTTCCATGCCAATCTCCCATTCATTGCAAATATATCTGCAGTTTGCTGGCTGATCCGCGAAAAATGGCCAACACAACATTGGAACTCCAGCAGATATACTTTCAGTGGTTGAGTTCCATCCACAATGAGTCAAGAATCCGCCAATTGAAGGATGGTTTAATACTTGCTCTTGCGGACACCAGCTCGCGATTAGGCTTCTATCTGAAATTTCATTCTTAAACTCAGATGACAAAACCACGGAACCGCCAATGACAAGATCAGGCCTAATGATCCATAAAAAATGTTGCTTGCTATTGGCCAAACCCCAAGCAAACTCTAATAGTTTTTCTGCAGTCATAACTGTCATGCTCCCAAAATTCACATAAACAACGGAACTCGGTTCCTTGGATTCAAGCCAATCAAGACACTTGGTATCTTCTTTCCAAAGATTGGTACTTAAACTTGACAACTGATTCTGTGGACTTTGACTTAAAAGTGAAGATAAAGGGCCAATAGCACAAATATTAGGGAACGTCGAGGAGAGAACGTTCATTACATCCTTCTCAAGTTCATTAGAAGTATTAAAAATAAAAGCAGACGCTCTATGAGCCCTTCCTGCTGCTTCAATGATAAATTCTACCATCGAATCATTTGTATCGGTAATCCTTATAAAGTCAGGCAGATCCTTCAGTCGAAAGTTCTGCAATCCTGGAATACAGTCCACTTTAGTGTCCAAATATCCGTTTGTCAGATAACTCTCATCTGCATATATCAAATTTATAATAGTTGTTAGCTTAAAATTGAATCTCCATACTCCAAACATATGTCATATGAACACTCTAACTATTCTACATATATGAAGAAAGAAAGAAAGAAGATTAACTGTTACCTTTTAGTGGTATGAGACCTTTATCCAACAGTGTATTTACATGAATAAAAGTCAAAAATGTACATGCATTGGATGGACTAAAGAGAACAACAGGGAGTGAAAGTTCTTCAGCAGCTTGTATAGTAAAAGACATGCTAATATCAGAAACTATGCAAGTAACTGGAGGGACAAGACCAGATGCTGCACGGTCACGAAGTCTAGCAAGATGTTCGCGAAAGGGTTGGAGGAAGTTCTTTCTGATTGATTTACAAAGAGCGTGTATGTCTTGACTAACATCGCCATCACCATCCGTTGGAGGTAAACCATCTGGAATAGTCTCAAAGCTAAAATCAATGAAATCATCAAAGGCATTTGGACCTCTTGACTTGAGCAACCGTTTGTGATTATATTCAGTGTTTACATAGGTTATGTGAAAACCTCTAAGGTGAAGAAGTTTTGCTAGTTTCAACAATGGATTGATATGACCTTGAACTGGATATGGAATTAACACAGCATGTGGTTTTTTATCACTCATTTTTGAGTTTTTGTGTTTGAATGTTGAGCAAAGGGAAGCCAATAGTTTAATAGAGATAAAGCCAATGTTTCTTGGATTTGTGGAAAAGAAATAGTGACAAAAGACAAGGAAACCAAACTCAAATTCTAAGTAATAATTAACACAATAATTGATACATACTAGTCAAGTCACCACTTTTTGTTATGTTATAGAAGGAAAACAATTTTTCATTACAAAGTTTATAGCACAAACTTAAGCATGCCTTTGGTCTACGGTGGCCATAATTGATTTGAATAAATTTGTTTGAAACGATTAGTATTTGGTTAAAAGTGCGTTGAATATAAAATAATTTGTGTGTATATATATTTACATAAAATTGATTTGAACAATAAATTGAAGATTAAAAATCGATTATAAACACATAATTTTGATATTTTAGCTTTAAATTACAAGCAGTTTGGAAGCAAAATCAATTCTACTTGAGAACACACAACCATAGGGTCTTACTTGGCTTATCTAAGTTAAATACTGTTAGTTAGATGTTGTTTGAGATTTATTTTGGAATTGATAGAATAAAAAAGTTGAGAAACACTTCATATTATGATCTAAAGATCACTAATATAACCAACTTCCATCTAATCATAACTAGCTTATAACTATCTTAAAAAGTATTAATTTTAACAAATCTGAAACTATATTTAACACATACTTGCATGGAATTGCAACCATTCAGTAGAAAGATATTATCAAACAAAATCTTCATATGCTTGTGGACCAACTCCATACGTTTCAGTTTCCTAATTGAACTAGAAGACACTTCTATTCCACAAGTATAAGACACTTCTCACATCAAAGACTTTTGGTGTACAAAGAAATAAATTGACTTAATTACAGTTTTAGCCCCCTAACTTTTCCAAAGTTGTGATTTTGGCCCCCTAAGAAAAAAACTACAAAACAGCCCCCTATGTTTTGCAACTGAAGCAGTTTTGGCCCCCCAAGGCCAAAAACAAATAAAAAAAATAACACGTGACACCTCACTTAAGGTGCCACGTCAGCGTAGACCAAGTCAATATCAGTCTTGGGGGCCAAAACTGCCACATGTGCAAAACTTAGGGGGCGGTTTTGTAGTTTTTTTCTTAGGGGGCCAAAATCGCAACTTTGAGAAAGTTTGGGGGGCTAAAACTGCAATTAAGCCAAATAATTATGACCACTTATTTATTTTATGATAGCCTATTGGCTATTATTTTCCATGCTTGAATCAGTCAAACATTGGACATCACAAAAATATTAGTCCCTTTCAACAAGGGCTCAAGATTATCTCCAAAGTCACAATTGCATAAAAGCCAAATTCACCTGCACAGATATAGAATAGTGGATATGTTGTCTTCATTATCAACAATGCCTTCCATAAGGGCTTTGTGTCCTCTAATTTTTATACTAGTCTTTGTTTATGCATGTATTATAATCCTTTATCATGTCTATAAGGTATCAGCTTAATGGTCAGAGTTTGAGCTTATAATTCTAAGGGAAAAAATTCAAATCCCTTTAATAACAGTGGTAAAATGGTCATTGTTGTATCTTTAATTAATAAACTCTTAAAATATTTCTTGAAATTTCATATTGAAAGTTTTTTTTTCTTTCTATTTTCGATTTGATTAGTGTTCCTATGCGCTAGACTCAGTTGTCTGTTGTTTTCAGCATGTTGCTAATTTGTAGCTTGCGCGAGGCAAATGGTATAGCTGAATGAGGCACAAGTGTGTGTCAAGATCTATAGATATGTTGTTTTTGCATCAGTTTTCAGGGGTAAAAAAGTGGGAATTCTAAGGTAAGATCTATAGATAAGACTCTTGATAAGAGTTTATATAGACGAGACAATCCTCACCTTGGAAATAAAGCATTGAGTCTTTTGGCCATCGGAAGAGAATTGGGAAAATGGTAACCCTTGTATCTCTTTGATAGTGGATTGTAGAATTGCTCTCCTCTCGATGTATGCCAGATTTGGGAAGAACAGGATAACTTTGGTTTGATTGCTGCTAATTTTTCTCCACACTTCAATTTGTCCAAATTCACAACAATTGGAACCCTTCCTGCTAGTTTGAATGCTTAATGTGTAGATAATAAAGAATTTAAACATGTTTGGTGGGGGTTAAGTTTCAATTCTAAGTTTTTTTTCTGGCAACTTTACAAGCATTATCTTAGAAATAAGATTAGATGAATTTTCTTATACTATAATTATTACTCATATGACGGACTTTTTTGGTGTTATTTCTATAACCGGTGACTAATCATGGATATAAGGTCCATGACACTTCAGATTGAAGGTGTGATCAGTGTCTGACACACGACATATATAGTTCCATTTAATTATTTTTATCACTGATGACTATGTGTCTATATTTATACTTCAACATGTCATTTACTATTATTTATGATTCTATAACTCGTGAGTGGGGCTATGTGAAGGAAGGTACGCCATTGTGTTGAACTAATGCATTATGCAACTTATTATGCTTTATTTTCTCTATTTTGTCCTTGTGATAGATATGGTGGACTTACCCTTAAAATTTTATACTCTTAGAAAATCATGTTGACCAAACCATAAGATGAATTTAAAGGTTGGATCTTTAATAATGTTATTGAGAAATATAGATCAATGGAATGAGATTGATTGCATTTGTAGCATGGATTCTGTAACACGGATTATCATAGAAGTAGTAATGTGTAAGTATTATTGCTTTTTAAGTTTGCTTCATATATTTAGGAGTGTTTTTCGAAGTGGGATTAGCCCTGCTAAAATGGAAGTGCATTTAAAACCTTGAAGCTCCTTCCAGCAATTTTTTTAAAATATCTTCATATTGATTGCTACTTCATATTCGCTGCATCTAGCATTTCTCTTTGAAGAATTGTCTCAAACCCATCATCGCGTGCACTAAATATAAAATAAGAATGGGGTATTCAATGTTATTTAACTTATCTATGTCTACTTCTTTTTAATAGTTTTTTAATTTTATTTTCGTGAGATGTATTCAAGTTTTTATAGTAAAAGAAAATGTGTTTTTAAACCCCGTTTTATAAAAAAAAAAAGTCCTTCAGGATATTAGAGATTTAATTTGAGTCTTTCATTTCAATATAATCCAACCTTTTTTTAGCGCACTACTACTAATCATGTATCATTATTCCCATAATTCCTTTAAAAATCTTATAGCGATGATGGTATAATTCTGCCCAATTTTTCATTTGAATATAATTCCATCCAGACTTATTACTTATAAATTTTTAACTTCTGCACTTTGTCATTTTTATGAGTAGTATTCAGACAAGAGATAGATTCTAATCGAGTTAAATGCTTATATGTATGTGAACATAAATAAACTAGCAACGTAATTGTTTTTTTTAGGTAAAGCAGGAGAAAGGACAGACATCAAGGAGAAGCAACGACATCCCAACTAGGTTGACACCTCGATGAACTCCCATTCCGCACCGCCAAACTCAGATTTTATTAAAAAAAGGGGGGGGGGGAGGGGGAATACAAGAGGGGAGACTAGGCCAAAACCCTCAGAGAAACAAATAAAAACCAAAGACAGACAAAAAATAACCAAAAATAAACAAAAACAGTCACCTACGGATATCTAAACCGAGGTATACCCCACCGGTCCTAAAAAAAAAACCTGCTGAAACTCTGATGGTAAAGTTGACAACCACACTTCCCCAACAACTGAGTGTTCGATGTTTGCTAATCTGTCTGCGCAAATGTTGCATTCTCTAAAAATATGAGAGAAAATAACCTCAACATTAAGCTCAGGGGCATTATGCCACTGATTCCGAAATCATGATTGCTTGAAAGTTGCTAGGATGTAATAGCAACGTAATTGTTATTCCGGTACAACTTAAAAGTTGCAAATTGCTTGAGAATAGAAGTTAAGGTCCAAAACTAAGGTTGGGAGGAAAATTGTCAACAATGTAACTTTGTTAATGTAAAAATTATTAAAGGACAAAGAGGAATAATTTGTGATTTGTAATTTTGTAAATGTAAAAATTATTAAAGGACAAAGAGGAATAATTTGTGATTTACGTCGCCTATGCTTAATACCCTTATATCAACATAGATAAATATTTACTGATTCTAAAAAAAAACATAGATAAATAATTATTGATATAACTTTACTTTTATATAATAATTTTTGTTATAAATTATAATTATATATGTTCAATAAATCAATAATGTGATTATCAAAATTAAACTAAGCGATCACATAGTCATGATGACAAAAAAAAAATTAAACTTAATTATATGTTCAATAAATCAATGTTATGATTGTAAAAAAATAAATTATATTTTCCCGTGCGACGCACGGGTTTACACGCTAGTATGTAATATTGGCACCTAAATCATGATTGAATATAGAATGATCAAAATTGTTATGACAATCTGAAACAAATGAACATCATAATATACAACAAGCCAAACTGCTGCACAAAGGCGATAAACAAAATCATGCCGCGTTTAAACGGTGAACTCAAAGAAAACAAAACAAAAAATAAATTGAGTAAATTACACTCCCCTCCCCTCAAAGATGCTTGAATTACACTCCCCTCCCCTCTTATGTTAAAATATACACTTCCCTCCCTTAAAAAATAAAATTTAGAGTAAATTACACTCCCCTCCCCTCAAAGATGCTTGATTTACACTCCTCTCCCCTCTTATGTTAAAATATACACTCCCCTCCCCTCCCTTGAGAGAAGCTTGAATTACATTCCTATCCCCTCTTAAGTTAAAATCTACGCTTTAGTCCCTTAATAATTTTTTTTTATTTCTAATAATTTAGCAAAAAATTAATCTAACACACTTCAAACAAAAATAGCATTGCGAGTTCATTTTAATATAATCAAATTTTGAATACATATCTTTCTCTATTTTTTATTCACAATTTCATTAACATATAGTTTTATATCCTATTATAAGATATGAAACAACCCAAAATAAAATTAAAATATGTGAAAAATTACTAAAGTCGATTACGTATGGTTATTTAAAAATGAATTTTATACTCTAAATTATAAAATTAATAATAGAAGATTTAAATTTAATTTTCATTGACATTTAGATTACAAAGAAACGAATTTATATTTTTTAAATGGTGATTCAAAATTAATATATATTATAAAAATATTTATTTATGTTAAAATAGATTAAAGTGTAGTCCATATTTAATTATTAAGGGAGAGAGATGTAATTCAAGCATCTTATAGGGGAGGAGAATATAAATTTTACATTTTAAGAGAGGAGAGTGTATATTTTAACATAAGAGAGGAGGGGAGTGTAATTCAAGCATCTTTGAGGGGAGGGGAGTGTAATTTACTCTAAAATTTATACTACATTCCCTTATAAGATGCTTGAATTACAACCCCCTTTCTTAATAATTAAATATGCACTACACTTTATCTATTTTAACATAAATAAATATTTTTATGATATATATTAGTTTTGAACCATCGTTTAAGAAAAATTAATTCATTTCTTTATAATTTAAATGTCTATGATAATTAAATTTAAATATTTTGCTATTGATTTGATAATTTAGAGTATAAAATTAACTTTTTAATAACCATGTTTTATCGTCTTTAGTAATTTTTCACATATTTTAATTTTATTTTGGATTGCTTCATATTTTATAATAAAGTTTAAAACTAAATGTTAATGAAATTGTGAATAAAAAATAGCGAAAAATATGTATTCAATTTTTTATTATATTAAAATAGACCCGCAATACTATTTTTTTAAAAGTGTGTTAGATTATTATTATTTTTCTAGATTATTATAAATAAAAAATAAATATTGACGGAGCAAAGTGTAGATTTTAACATAAGAGGGGAGGAGAATGTAATTCAAGCTTCTCTTAGGGGAGGGGGTGAAAATTTTTCTAATATGTTTTGAATAAGAGGAGAGGGAAATGTATATTTTAACATAAGAAGGAAGATGTGTGTAATTTAAGCATTTTTGAGGAAAGGGAAGTGTAATTTCCTCAAATAAATTTATGTAAAAATCATTTATTTGTGTAAAATTAGAAAGTAAATGTCACATATGGGTGATTTTGGGTCACAAAAAGGACACAAAATCACCTCTCGAATGGATGATGAACAAATTCTATTAGAGATATTCTCACTTAATTTTTTTTTATATCTAGTTTGGGAGATTAATGTTGGAAAATAATAATAGTTTTTGTTAAGACCCCACATATACTAAAACCCCTCACCAATGGACCAATCTAAGAGGCTTATGGATTAATAATAATTTAAGAATATTTTTTTTTATCAAGATAATTAAATATGTTTTTAGTCCTTACATTTTGCGTCAGTCCTTACATTTGTGTCAAAATTATTTAACTAAAAAAAATTGTAAGAAATGAAAAAAAAAATTGGGTACAAAATAAAAAAGATGAGTGTCTCTGTCTTGAGGAAATACATAAACCCTAATTCTGACTCTCTCTCTGTCTATATCGAGAAAGATGACGAATCCTCCTAAGAAGCTACAAGGACAATCACTTGAAGCATTCACCGAAGGAATTGGTTTGGTTTTGAGCCGTTGGTCGGCGCTCCGAGCCGCCGTTGAAAATGAATGGGCTGGCCGTGACACTAACCTCAAAGCTCATAAACTCGCCGCTGATGTCCTTGCTTGGTTCACTCAATCCAAAGGTATTCTAATTAATCACTTTTTTTTAATTGTTTAAGCTTCAATTTTATTATGATGATTCTGATTTTTTCTTTTCTCTTTCTCTCACAGAAACGCTTTATATTGATGACCTTGAAAACTTACTCTATCAAGGAGGGCTTTCTATCAATATAGTCATTGAAGATGGTAGCGATGAAGAGGTCTTTATTTTCATTTTTATTTTTACTTTTTGGAATATTACTTTAGTGATTAATTGTTCTTCAACTCAGCTAATCAATCATTTAAACTATGAATGTTTGGTATCACACTGTATGCCGAAATCTTGGCGGGTTGTTGTGATAGTATTAAATCGTTAATCTCACCGCAATTGCAGTCACAAAGTGTATTAGAATTTGGTTTGTTCTTACTTTTTATGTACATGTTTGTGGTTATATAGGTAGCTGAAGACCTAATGATTATGTACGGAGAATGCTTAGAAGGTAATTTTAGCTCTGTTGAGCGCCTCAGGGAAGCTAGTCGTAATCCAGCTGCTTATTCTGGTGTGCAAAAGGTAAATTAAGGCACAATACATTTCGAATGAAAATTAACTGTTTTATAATTAGATTTGCAATATTAAATTTATAGGGTTATGTGTTTGAAAATTAACTGATGTGATGTGTGATTTGGTTGTGTTATATTCTATAATAACTCTGCATGTTACAAGACTGAAATAATGTGATGCTGCCTCACAATTTTATGTGATACTGGGTTTGATTAATCCCTTTTATTGTAAGATTATACAATATGTTTTGTGTACGCATCAGTTCAGGAATTTTATCTAGTGGCTCCTTTCCGTTTAAAATTTTCCCTGCCTATCTTCTAGCCTTATTGTAGTTTCTTAAAGAAACACTTCTAGTATTCTGTTTCCTTCCTTGTATCATCGCATTTGTCATCCATGGAGGTTGGAGTGCTGGAAAATATTCACAAATAAGTCCAGAATTTTTATATTTCTCTGTATTGGAAATAGAAGGTACCATGCTTAATGCAAGTAGTATTTGGTACGTTCCTTGCTCTCACTCACAGAAACAGTGAAGAAATGTGAATGTGTAGTATTATTCAAGTTTGATATTATTGAAGCTCTCCTAAAGATGAGAATTTGTTTTCAAGACGCTAAGACTAACACTCTTCACATAAGCACTCCTCTGTAAACATAATTTTAAACAAATTTGTCTTTAGCATTTCCTTCCCATATTCCTCCTCACCCCAATTCTACTTCCCATGTGTCTAATTGACACATACGCGTTTGGCCGACACACTGAGTTCCTCGATGTTTCTCTCCCTCCCCTTTGGCCAAACACCTCTAGCATCTCTGATGTAAACTTCAAACTTAGGATTAGGCGAGAGATCTACTTGAGCTGTTGAACCTTGCTCCATTATTAGGTAGGAGTGTGGAAAGTATCCCGTCAAGAGAAGCACTTGGAATACTCATGCTCCATTTTAGAAGTCTACTCAGGCTTTTCCTTGCCTGCAATCTAACTTAGCTTCCTACATGCTCCCCAGTTTTTTGGCCTTTTTCTTTTTAACTCCCCCTCCCTCCCCTCCATAAACCAGCTTAGATCAAACCTTTAATTGGATGGAAATGTTCTATCTTTGAACCTAATATAATATTGTGTAATTGTAGCTTTGATTGTTTTGTGTAGCCAAGCCCAACTTGTTAGAAAAAGACTTGGTTGTCGATTTTCTTGTGAACAACTATTATGTTAATTTCCTAACTTAGGGGACTAAAGGTGTTAATTGTAAATTTGCTATATATATGTTAATTTATCATATGTCAAGAGCGCAATTAGATTCTTTCCTTGAATTAATGTTTTAAACATTTTATGTTGTGCTAGATTGTGAATGGCAATGAAGACGAAGATGATGATTCTGATGATAACAACGAGGACGATAATTCAGCAAACATGGATGTGGACATTCCAAAATCCGAATCTAACTTGAATTCCAACAAGACAGTTAATGGGTCTCAGCCAGATGTTCAAGGTGAAGCAGATGATGGATGGTCAGTTGTCTCAAGGAGGAAAAATAAGGGCAGAAAGAATTAGATGAAATCATTATATTATTAATTTTTAAGGATGTGTAGTCCCCTGTTTTGTTGTTGAAACTATTTCAAACCTTGTTGAGTTGTGTAATTGGGTTATATGCGGATTTTTTGTTTATTTATTTAAAGGAATCTATCCATCCTATAAGGTCTATACTGAAACGAATAACCTGAGCAAATGATTTCTGGAAAGGGAACTTCTACGGTACACCTCATAAATTGAGGTGTACCGATACTCTTGCTTCATAAATTGATCATTTTATGATGTAAAGAGCTATTTGTCAATGTTTACATTTTAGAAAACATCATTTCATAAGAAAAAACATCATTTCATTGTTTATAAGAATCATATTAAATTTTTAACATTTTCTCATAAAAAATAATCAATATTCTTCGTTATGAGTAAAAAAAATTCAAAAAAATTAAATTTTGTTTCAGGAACGTTTTTGGTAAATAAGATTTAATTTTTATAATTGTCAATGATAGAAAATACTTATTTTTCTTTAAAAAAACAACTCATTTATATTAAATTAAAGATTTAGTGTACCGGTATATTCAAATAGTTGGGTGTACCATAGAATTTGCCTTCTGGAAAATGTTACATCACTTTTTCCTTATAGATTGCATTGTATAACAGAGAAAACCTCTAACTCACAATGGATTGGGTTTCGGTGCTGTAATTAAGCTCACAGTTCTCACGCTGTACATGATCTCGACCATTAATCAAAGATCGAACGGTATAGATTAATGCAGTTACAAAATCATTCTAAACAATCTCAGCCACACGTTTAAGATTGGACAGTCTAGATATGTTATAGTTATGTTGTAAGAGCAGGAAAATCCAAATCCAACTCACAATGCATTACTTTTAACTCATTCCAATAACATACTTCCACTCATTCTGCAAAAGTATACCGATTTTAACTCACGATCACCTAAATTCTGATTTTTGCTTGGACCAGCATCCTAAACTACACACATTTTCTATGAAACTTTCTTCAAAATGTTAATTATAAATGTGCGACAAATTTAACAAAAAAATTTAAACAACATTTAAAATTCATTTGATTTTTTAACTTCAAATAAAATTTAGGTGAGTTTGATCTTGAAGATTGACCAAGTAAACTTCTAAGCTCAAAGAGTGCTTACATAAATATTTACTGCTAAATTAAGTTGGTGAAACAATTCTGAAGTTGTACGAACTAGCCGACGACATGTTTGCATCACTCATCCTTATGAGAAGGAAATAGTTGTGCAGACTCTCTAACCATGTTATGAGCTTCGTCCAGCATTGATCTCATGGTCTATCTCTACCCTCCAACTAGCATCTCAGATTCCCTCTTCGCACATTCTATATAGGAACTTGGTTCCGGATAGTTTGGTTTTTCTCTTCTTTTTTTCCATGTTTTTTCCCTCTCTCTTTAGATTTGTAACCAGAAAAAAATAACTAGCCGATTTTAATTCATCTTCTCAATTGATTTTTTCAACCCTCGGACAACAAAAGATTTTTTTCTTCTTTTTGAAATACAATTTTTTCACAATTTTAATTTAGTCAAATAATTCTAAAAAAAATATTTTTAAAATCAATCTTTCAAAAGGTATTATGTTTGGGACTTTGAATGTAAACAAAAAAAAAAGAAATGCGAGTGATGCATGTGCTAAGCACATGATATTATGTGGGAAAAAAGTGTTAACTAAATTCGAGGTTCCAAAAGAGAGCTCTTGCAGGCTTCCTACAAAGGCATATAAATGAATTGAATACACGTTAGGGTAAACTCTAAAGTCTAACCCTTTCTCTATCGACCTTTGGTCTGCAAAATTCATTCCAGAGATGGTGGGTCCTAGAGTTTTGCAAGGAGAATCATTGGAAGCATTCAATGAAGGGATTGGTTACATTTTGAATCGTTGGCCGGCACTTCGAAGCGCCGTTGATTACCAACAAGGTGGCAAAAACTCTCACATCAAAGCTGAAAAACTCATCGACGACGTCTGTTCTTGGTTCACTCAATCCAATGGTAAAAATCACTTAATTCCCGTTTATAACTCAAATTTTGTTTTATTCTGATTCTATCTATCGTTCCATCTCAGAGTCACTTCATATTGAAGACTTGAAAACTCTAATCTATGAAGGCATGGTTGCTGCTTTCGATCTAAAGATTTGTGATGAAAGCGATGAAGATGTATGTTGTTTTCATTTTAAACACTTATTTGTGGTCTCACATTATTGATTTATTCATTATATGTTCGTTAACTCTTCTAATCAATGATTTAAATCGATATCGAGTCGCAATATTTGATATTGCATAGAATCACAATTAAATGCATATGATGCAGCATTAATATATTCACTATTGTTGTGGTTGCTTTGATATCAAACGTGGTCAAAATTGTGTTAGAAATAATTTTTTTTTTTTTTTTTTTTTTTTAATCCTTGCTCCCAATGTATTTTCTAATAAGCATTTGAGAATCAGTAAAATATAATTTTAGATTTGTATATTATGTGACTATTGACTTGTTGAAAATATATGTATTTAGGTATGGCAATGGGGCAGGTTGGGGGCAGATTTTGTTTGCCCCACCCTGGACCCTCATACAAAACCCGCATTGTTCACTAGTTCTTACTTTTTTTTCGTGTACATTATGTAGATTGCTGTAGAATTGATGGTTATTCATGAAGATTGCTTGAATGGTGATTTTAGAAATATTGAGCATCTCAGGAAAGCGAGTAGATTTGATGACTTTTCTGTACATGTATGTCCTATGCTCTTTTATTTATTCGTCTCTCTTTGTTTTACACACAAACTTCTAACCTTGTATTAAAAAAAATGTTTCTCTAATTGTATTTGCAACTTTATAATTGAGTCCGATTATAGGTCTCTTGATCTCTAATAATAATTCTTCTTGAATATATAAATAAAAGGATTAGTCGTATTAGGCTTGTTTGTCTCAACTCAGTCCAAGATTTTATTTAATTACTCTCTTATTATTTCCTTTTTTTTTCGATAAATAAGAAATTAATTACTCCCTTACTTAATTGCTTTTGTTGAATAATAACTTTCGAAACATTGACTCCATCATTACCAACTTTCAAACCTTTCAAATTCCCTACTCCATCCGAATTGAAATATAAACAAAAAGAGTAGTTGAAAAGTTGATGTATGTGGTTAAATATTTAATCCATATACATCAACTTTTCAACCAGCCATTTTACTTATATTTCATTCCAGAGTCAATAGTATATTCAATAATTCAACCGCCAAAACAAAGAGCAATGTGGACATGGGATCCCCTTGTCCTAGCCTTGGCTCCATCCTGGTCTTTGTCGGTGTATTGTTTAGTAACTATAAACTTAAACTTCCTCATATCCCTAAATTTTTTAGCATTGAAATTCCAGTGCTTAACATTTTAGTGACATCGCTCATCAATAATGGGCACCTTTGATTCCATCACTACACTTATTTTTAACCATTGCAATTTATCATCACAATTCTCTGTCCTCTGTTGGTTCTCATATCTCCATCATATGATTTGCTGCTAGGTGTGCACTTAATGTGTATGAGTTTTACAATAAACATTTTAATTTTTTATTTATTATATTCCGTGTGTTAGAAATAAGGTAAAAGTTACGATGCTTCTTGTGATTGATATTTTTTAATTACAAATGTTACTTTAGATTTGTTTTTCTCATTCGTCCTAGTTTGAACACAACTATCTTCTTATTCTTTAATTCAAATCCGCTGAGTTACCAAACCTCCAAGATAATTGGGAAGAAACAAAAATTCGTGTAATTGGTAATTAATGTGATTCTCTTATCTCCGAATGAAAAGTAAATCATTAGGGACTACTTGTGATCCTTGGATCGAAGGTTGTTGATCACAATATTTGTTTTATTAGATTTATTTAATTCATTTTATGGATTTTATTGTGTTGTGTAATTTTATTAGATTATTTAGCATTATATAGGGTATTTAGGTCTATAGAGAGTTAGAGACTGATTCATTACTAACATTTAGAGGCTTTTCAATTCAACATTTTTTATGTTAATTTCTCAACGGTAAATGATGGTAATTGTGAATTTATTAATATTTTATGTTAGAATATGTGGTTAATGACAACTATATGGTCATCCACTTTCATTTGATTAATGTTGGACATTTTATTTTGTGTTAGATTGTCGATTATGGTCCTGAAGACACTGTCGATTATGAAAGCACTGATGAGGATGATAGTTCTGCAAACATGGATGAATTTTCTAACTCGGATTATGAGTCAACCCCAGATTCTGGGAACAACTCCGGCTAACGGGGCTCAGCTAGAAGTTGCAGATGAAGTAAATGATGAATGGGTTTTCAAACAAGGAAAAATAAGGGTAGAATAAAATAAATAAAAACATTTATACTTTTACTTTGAGGATATGTTGTGTTCCCTTTATCATGTACTTTTTAAGTTATTTCAATTTTCTTGAGGTGTATGACTATGTTACTCAACTTTATTTCAAACTTTCTTGTGGTGAGTAAACTATTTCAAATCTTCATGTTTACTTATTTATTTAAAGAAATTAATTCATCGAGGTCTATTTAGAAGAAACAAGATAATGAAATGATATCACAGACTCGAAAAATGGGCGGGTTTTCCAATTTGCCATCTGTACTCTCAAACTTAGGCCTCAAACCATTAATAAGTTGGAGTCATTCAGGTGAAGGAAACAATTTTGATTGTCCTTTTCTAGTGGGTAATTCCTCATCTAATGTTCTTAAAATGTGGCATTTTATCATAAGCTATCTTCTCATAGTGAATTTTGACAAATATAAACATATAAGGAGAGAGATGGGCAATCATCTTCCTAGTGATGCAAGTTCTTTTTGGCCTTTGCGGTGTTTTTCATTCCAAACACAACCCTTGAAATGATAAGGGTGACATAAGATTAGTAGATGATCATTGGGCCCTTTTCTTTGTATTCATAGATTTTAGACTATTACTTTTTTCACCTTATGTGTTTCTCACGCGCCCCATTTTATTCCTAAAATGTCATTCAGATTTTATAATCCAAAACCTAGTTTGGATTATAAAATCTGAAAACACTCATTGCAGACAACATGACTGGACAAAACTGCATGTCTTTCTTGATTCATCAGTTTTTTGAAGATATAAAATTATGTAAAGGTCAATTAGGATAAAATCATACCAAAAATTCATTGTGTGTGTGTGTAAATATATATATCATTATACTAAAATAGTTGAATTTATATCATTACACATTTTACCTAATGATGTACATTTCAACTAAAGATATACATTTAATCTAATTCACCCCAAGATTTATGCCAACATCATCAAGATTAAAGCTATCTTCCTTTTCAATCTTCACACCATCTTCAACCTTCTTCTCAGCAACAACCTTTTCTTCTTGATCAAGATTTTCCATAATGTACAAATCTTCGTCATCTCCTATCACATTATAACTCGCCGCCCGACATAGTTCATTATAGTCAGCTATTCTACTAATATATCTACCAAGCCAGCTTTTTGCATCATCTCGACAGTGTTGTCTCCATAGTGGGCAAGTGTGAGGAATATGACAACCATTCTTTAAATATATTATCATAAAATGGTTGTCATTCACATGTGCCATACACATCAATCGCTCTGTATGTGACGGTTCACCGCATAGAGGGAAAAAGGTTTCCGATCGCCCTTTCTCAATGGACAGTAGAACAACGGCGTGTTTGTATCTTTGTGCAATGAGTAAACTCATATCCGACATGGTCATCCATTTATCCGGTGGTGCATGACCAATACCACAAAATGTTAGAGTGCCTAAGACCTTTTTATATCGTCTACCCTCTCCAATCATCCGTCTATAACACACATTTTCTTCATCGATAAGCGCATTGTTAAGGTGATAACGGATCATCAGGTGATCATCAACACTCAAGTTACGTAGATCTGCAACTGCACGGAACCCACAATGACCATCACCAGTTACATCCACCACCTTTTCAATAAATTGATGTATCCAATGTGAGATTTGGTCTTTGTGTGGTATGTGGACTTTAACCGGAATTGGCTTAGGATTTTTCAAAATTGGCTTAGGAAGATTAGGAGACATGTTGCTTTTTTGTGCACTCTTTCTACTTGTTCATGCTGGATTTGTATGTGAGGCTTGTGTTTGTTGTTCTTGCGAATCAACAATCTCCCACAACGAAGGCGATCGCTTTGTCGACCGAATGAAATGTTTATTTTTATTTGGAACTCCTTTAGTGGTGACCTTTTTTTATGGTGGGCGCATAGAGGTAGTCTCCAGAAAAACAAACTATCAAAATTGTTCTTTAATATGCACATTCATGTTATAATCAACGACTTTGAACTGTGCTTACAATGTGTTAAAAAATATGCCAGGCGAAATGTTGCTAAAAAACTAGTGAATAAAAATGCATTCTGATTTGTCTTGTGACCTTTCGGATTATATAATACGAAATGCTATAGCTTATTTCAGATTATATAATCTGAAACATTTTGATACACCCCATCAACATGTACTAGTTTGCGTTGCATGGGGCGTAAATGCTAACTTTTCGGATTATATAATCTGAAACCCATTTAATACTGGTTCGGATTATTTAATCTGAATCTACTCAGTACAGATGCAGAGAGTAAAATTTTGGGCAGAACCTAACACAATTTTTATAGAAAATACCTGAAGCAAATCCCATTATGGTAACAGAGAGATATCTACCTTCCTATCCTTCATATCACCCTCATATTCGAACCTTAACCTCTTCCAGTGAGAGTGGATTTCATCCAAACAGATGGGGGTGTTGTTCTTGATCTTCAATGCAATCGCACACGCACATGGCAATCCAAAAGTGATCAAACTCAAACAACCACATATGGATTTATCCGTACCGACACCAACTACTCGATCAACCTCGTCTGCAAGATAATGCAAACCATTCCTTGATATGTTTCGAATCAACCTAGACCATTACAACTTTCCTTTGAATCTATGTTCAAGCATGATAATGCTCGTCAAGTAGGAAGCATGTATCTGAGTATGTTGTGACTCTAGCATGTTGTGAATGGATTTCTAGCTTGTACTTAAATCACCCATACTACTAGTCAGATGATTTTTCAACCGGTTGTGTGCAGATTCAGCTCTGTTTGTTGTAATATTCCCCATATGCATGATTTTATTGACCCAAAACTTCATAACCTTCTCCTTCAGCGGACCCAAAATTGTACTTTCAACATATTCCAAAAACTTGGGAAATATTTCGCACACAACTTTGAACCGATTGCAATTATTAACATATGCTTCTTCCGTATCGGAGTTCACGATATCCTCCCATGCAAGCATGACCATCTTCACCACTGAACTTGGCTTTGTCTCTTTCCCATCCTTGCCTTTGAGATCCTTAACTTTGCAATTCTTCTTGCACTTTTCTCTTACATTTCTTTCAATGTGATACTCACACAACATAGCAGTAGCCTCAGGGAAAATGATATCCATAACATTCATCAAATCAAATAGAGAACGTCAGCTGGGTAGAAGTGTTACCAACAAACTCAAGCAACGGAAGACGGTACTTGTTGGTCTTATAAGTGGAATCCAACACAAGCACCGTAGAGAACGTGTTAACAACTTGATACCATTTGGATGCGCCCAAAATATATCACTGACATCATCAGAACATGATAATTCCAACAATGAATCATGTACTCATTCTCAACCAACGATTTCAAGAGATGTTGCATGTCCGTTCTCGTACCCCTAATGGACTGCCTATACATGTGACAAGCATTATAAACATGATTGATAATAGTTGAAGTTTTAATGTTCCTATTCCTTAAGTTGGTATGAATTTGCCTCGGAGGAACGTTTGACTCTGCCATCTCATGAAGGTGTATACGTTCATTTGGGTTTAGATGTACGACGGTTTTATGACCTTTCAACACATCTGTCATGTCATGGTTGTGTCTACTATCATCAACTCCGAGGCTCCAATCACTAGCAATCAACAAATAACCTGTCAGCCAAAATGGACACTTGCATTTAGCTGAACCAAAAATTTTGCACCGAGCCAAAATGATGAAGTTAACACATCTTAATGACCAGATTGCTACTCCAAATCATATTTTTACCCAAAATGATGTGTTTCTAGAGGTGTAAGGAGTGTTTGGTGATAAAGGTGGTGAATTTCAACTAGGTTATGGGTTCCCTATATATAATCAAAGTTTTTTGGATTATACAATCCGAAAACTTCTGCAACTTTCCCGCTTTAATTTAGATGCAGGTTTTTCGGAATATATATTCCGAAACACGTTAAAATATTTCGGATTATATATTCCGGAAGATCATACACCCTCCTTTTGTCATCTAAGACATGATGGCCTTCAGGTTTTTGGATGTTTTCGGATTTTATAATCCAAAACAAGTTCGGATAATAAAATCCAAACCAAGGGTAAAATTGAAAAAAAAAACGCAGGGCGCATGAAAATGGCATAGGGTGGGAAAGGTAATAGTCTAGGTTTTAACTGTGTTAATTTCATTGTTCTGTTAGTTATAACTTATTGCATGCGTTGAATTGTTGAACGTTTGATGATGCATTGTGTTAGTTTGGTCATTATTGGAACTTCCAAAAATTTACCTTCTATATCCACATACCATTTATCTTGTGAATGATAAAATTCAAATGTTGATTACTCACTCCCGATAGTAACAACCTCACTGTAATAGGAACAATATCATCTTTAACAATATAGAAAGAAAATATGAGATTTTGGGTTAGATTATTTACTATTCCAATTATACCTTTAAGTAAATTTTCTATAATAATGTTATATTGTTAATGTTATTGAAAGAGATAAATTTTATATTATATTTTTAGTGTAGTTTAAAAATCTAAGCATGTTATTACAATTTGAAATCACAAACATCTATATGTATAATTTTAATCAAAATCAAACTAATTTCTTTAAAAAAATTATTCATAATTTACACGTATTAGTGTTATAGAAAGAGTGAACAGACAGGCACGAAGTGCCCGTTAGAGCACTAGTGATGATAATAATAATAACACAGGTGTAAAACAATAGTCAAGACGAATAATATTACTTAACGAAGTCCAATGATGGGAGAAAGCCGCGAGGAGGGATCAACACGTCCAAGAGAGGAAGAAAGAAAGTGGAATGGTAACAAGTGAAATGGTACAATTAAGTAAGGAAGAGATGTTGATATTTAAATAGAGAAGTCCAATAAAAAAAAACTAAGATAAGCTGAAGAAAAAGAGCACGACCGAATTGATGAAGAGAAAATGTCAACGCATTAACATGCTCTACACTTGGGAATTTGGACTAATACAAGTCGTCACTATGAAGAGAAAATGAATGCGTTTATGCTTGGTGGACTAGGAGCTAATACAGGTCGATCTTGTGAAGAGCAATCATCTAAGCCTTAATAGGCTTGATGCTAGGTCGATCGTTGACTAATACAGGTCGACCCTACGAAGATAAGACGTCTACACCTTAACAGGGTTGACGTTTGGTGGATTGTCGAATGGTACAAATGATCATACCATGTGGACTCTTACACTTTGACCATTCAACATGCGTAGCTTAACTTGACTAATCAGGTCTTGCCAAGCTCAGCTCCATTATTGAGCATGCCTAATTACAACCACTCAAGTTATGTCAAGGTCAGCTCCACCATTCAATATGCCTACCTGACCATGACCATTCAGGTCCTACCAAGCTCAACCCCACCATTTTTGCATTTTTAATTCAGCTTGACAATTTAAGGCATGCCAAGCTTAACTGCACCATTCAGTGTGCCTAGCTCAACTTGACCATTCATTTCATGCCAAGCTCAACTTCACCTTTTAGTGTGCCAAACTTGACCATTCAGGTAATGTGAAGCTCAAATCTTCCCGCAGATCAACTATGCAAGTTGTTTTGACATCAAGTTACTATCCAAGTAAGAGTAATGGTATCCTCATAAGTGCTTCATGGTCTACCACACTTCTTGTGCAAACAAGTGATGTGATCTACACATGCTTTAGCTTCACAAGTTACGTGATCAACATGTGCTTTAGCTTCCTAGGGAAAGTGTAACCAAATTCATGTGCTACCAAATTGTATAAATGAGTCATATGGATCTTAACGTTAATCCTAATGGGATTGAATGTCCAAAGGGAGGATCATTAGGTGAATTGACTGAGAATAGAAAAGTAGACACTTAGAAGGCAAAATGGATCCATTCATTCTAGTCTAAACATTGTATTTTCACCTTAGTCATTTTAGAGTATTCTTGTATCTCCTTCTACGCAGCTCAGTTGAATATCTCATTTATTGTAGCTTGTATTTACATACGTTAATAATATCCATGGTGTCCACTTGAAATATTCTTGCTTATCATAAATGGTGCCACTTGTTGTCGATTTAATAACATGGGAACAAATAACAATGGAAACAACAACTAATAGTCTAAGAAACAATAAGGTCAACAAAGAACAAATCTAGAATGTATGTGTAGAGTAAACAAAAAGACAATCCACAGAACATGGAAAAACATTTCAGGATGTACTCTCTCTCTCTCTCTCTCTCTCTCTCTCTCTATATATATATATATATATATATATATATATATATATATATATATATCGCGATTTCAAGCTATTTTATGTTATATGTAATTTTTTTTAACTATTTAAAGAAATTCTTCCATCTTACAAAGCGTAAGTACAAAAATATAGGTTGAGCAAATGATTTTTGGAAATGTTGCATCACTTTTTTTCTTATGTATTACCTCATATGCTTTAAAATAAATGTAACTTATAAAATATTATATATTTTAAAATGATTTTTTAAGGAATGTATTTCAAAATGATTGTCATTTAAGATTTTCAATGAAATATCAATTACTTCTTTTCAATTGTACTATGTATGTACACTACTCATAAAACATTAGTTTTACTTTGCACTTATGTTAGTGGAAAAGACACAAATAGTTAATAATGTTAATCAGTAGAATGGTTATTTAATTTCTCTTAATCATTGATTCACTTAACATTATGTGGACTTTTGCTTCATGCTCTGCTAGATTTTCTAGTAGTAGTGCCGCCGCACCTATATTCTTCATACAACCTTGATCAGATCTTCACATACCTTACCTTAATAATTCTTGATATAACCATCATTGGTTTTAGCTTTTAGGATTAATTTAAGGTTTGATTTTTGGTGATCACGTAGATTTGGTGATTCATATATTTTTTTATGATTAATTACTAATTTCTAATAGAATGTGAAGTAGATAAAATAGTCACAAGGTAGGGGGACTGAATTCTGACCCTTTATAACTAAACTTGTAACTTAAAATGATTATTAAGTTGTTTACTTGGAATAATTAAGTTAGTGGAATGACTTCAGAACGTTCTGAAGTGTTTATGTAAAAACAGCTTAAATAAATAAATGTGTTTGTGTGTGTAGCGTATACTGAAAATAAAGAGTATAGGGAAGAGAAGAAGAACACACAAATATTTATAGTGGTTCACCCAATGTGGGCTAGTCCACTCCTTACAATCTTGTGAGAGTCTATGATGCTTGAGATAACCTCTCAAATCCTACACCTTACAATATTGTTCACCCGAACAATTACAACAACTGTATTCTCTAAGCCTCAACAGGCTTGCACCTGAACAATGTACTTTACTGGACATTTATTCATGTCATGTGTGTCTTGCATGTTCTTGATAATGTTCTTGAGTTTCTGGGTTGTATAAGAACAACCTTCTGAAATTTGCTTGAACGTTCAGGTCTCTGAGCAACATTTTGAACTAACTCTATGAACTCAGAGTTAGTTCATGAATTCAAATGTCCTTTGATTTCTTGTATCTTGGTATGATTTAAACCTTGTTCCTCTCTTAGTTAAACACTCAATAGCACAAGTTAAATACCAAAAAATTAATCAAAATCCATTAATTTCTTAATCATCAAGGTTTATTATCTTTAAAATTAATTAGGGGTCTTGCCTTAACAACATGTCCACTCTAACCTAGGGCTTAGCCACCATGGCCACTGATTCGTCAATCTAACTTTGGAGATGTGTGAATTTTGTCGAAAAACCCGAAGCCAACACCCTAGCAACAACATCAACGCAACTTTGCGCAAGCTCTTGCCAATCGTGATGAAATTGTGGTTCTATAACTACCTAAACTTTGCATTATGGGAGACTTTGTCTATGTCAAACTTACTCAAGTTGTATGAAAGAGGTGGGAATGTTTGCATCAACAGTTTGCATGGGAGATTGTTTATGAACAAAGGGGACAATCTCATGACGATAAAGTGAAGGCTTGGTATGTTGCTCGTTACAGTCTCACACCATGTTTGCTTTGGATTTCTAAATGAGAACCTAACTTTAATTCATGCACACAAAAATAGTCACATGTTCAGATATGAATCTGTCTTTTGGATTTACTATAGGAGTATTGGCTGCCCCAAACATTGATGGAAATTTTCAATGGAGTTGGTACACTGTTGTTGATATATGAGGCTACCAAGAAACGAACATTTGGTCAGTATGCAAGAATTTTGTTTAATGCTAAGGTCCTGATGCAAGTGATGATTTTGAACATTTGAAGGGTCACGATCACCAAGATGATCATGATTCTTCAAATAACACAGATTCAAAAATGGTGTCATCAACACAAGTTCCTCCAATGCATTCTTCCTGCCCTATTTTGAAGAAGGTTATGAAAGATGATATTGAGAAAATTAAAAAGGCTTGGGCGGCAGACGACAATTCAACTTCTAATGATAATGAGGACGAGTTTACTCCTTTACAACAAATAAAGGTAAGAAAACGCTGAAGTAGATAAAATAGTCACAAGGAAGGGGGGGTTTGAATTGTGACCCTTTAAAAATTATCCTGAAACTTAAAAGTAATTCTCAAGTAGTTTACTTGGAATGGTTAAGTTAATATTCTGACTTCAGAAC
>Ga0228711_1001198_pt1 | contig 37246 bp, 22 predicted proteins | sample MedpolnodulmetaG_2_FD_177996 | JGI IMG/M metagenome (GOLD analysis project Ga0228711, IMG submission 177996) | Root nodule microbial communities from Medicago polymorpha collected in Santa Monica, California, United States - brown nodules | ecosystem: Host-associated > Plants > Roots > Nodule... | reverse complement strand
CTCCATAAAAAAGGTACTCAATAATCTACTTCAGATTTTATATTTATGTTTAGGGTTAAATCATTGGATTCTAGTAGTGACATTCAAAATTTTCATATTTATTAGGTATTGACACTCATCCCATAATGAGCTGCAACCAATCAAGCTGCCTAAGCCTGTTCTGTTTGGTGGAAATGTACTGCTACTGGAGCTGTTAGGTAGAGTAAAAGAAAAAGAGGATAATTTATTCTACATATGGTATGTTTCTCAAATGATCTGCTCTCTTTCTCTCACATCCACACTTTGAATTAAAAATTGACCTAAGAGTGAAGACTGTTATTGCCAATTTTAATTAGACTTGGAAATTGCTTACGGGAGTTTGGTGTCGGTGCGGGTTTACCGGAGGTGGCAGATGGGGTGATCATTAATTACTTTTACAATGGCAGTTTCAAAGAAATAGTATTTTGGAGACATTATTTTAAATTATATTATTGATTTTTTTATTTGGATTTACCATCTCATCAATTACATTTTGAGTTTATTTAAATAAAAATTTCAAACTTAATGATATTAACTTGTTTCATTTGGTCCTTGTAAATGTTTTTAATCACAAATTAGTTGTCTCAAAAAAAAAAAGTGCTACATTGTTGTTACTCATCAAAATGAGTGTCCTAGTATGTTTTCGACCTCAAGCCAATGAGGTTAGGTCTAGTAGAAACTTGAAAGTACCAGTCTCATAACATGGAGAATCACAGTTGTTGGAAGATACTTCGTATCAAGTATCCACCAAAAAAATATTAGTAGCCATCACCATCTAAATTTGTATAATAGGCAAGAACTTTAACTTTTTGCAAAACTGTTAAGAATTGTGTGTTGTATATGTTATGTGGGAAAAACTCTAAAGTCTCACCCTTTTTCTATCGACCTTTGGTCTGCTAAATTCATTCTAGAGATGGTGGGTCCTAGAGTTTTGCAAGGAGAATCATTGGAAACATTCAATGAAGGGGTTGGTTATATTTTCAATCGTTGGCCGGCTCTTCGAGGCGCTGTTGATTATCAACAAGGTGGCAAAAACTCTCACCTCAAAGCTGAAAAACTCATTGATGAAATCCGTTCTTGGTTCACTAAATCCAATGGTAAAAATCACTTAATTCCCGTTTATAACTCGAATTTTGTTTTATTCTAATTCTATTCATTGTTCCTTCCCAGAGCCACTTCATATCGATGACTTGAAAACCCTAATCTATGAAGGCATGGTTGCTACTTTCGATCTAGAGATTTGTGATGGAAGCGATGGAGATGTATGTTGTTTTCATTTTAAACACTTATTTGTGGCCTCGCATTATTGATTTATTAATTATATGTTTGTTAACTCTTCTAATCAAAGATTTAAATCGATATCGAGTCGAATCTTTTCCTACATCTTTTAGTGTATTTCTGATGTGAATCAAAAATAGTTTTTTTTGCTTTATAATATTTAGGAATCAATATTTTTTCTTCATTTAGTGTTATACATTTATTGTGAGCCATAGTCGGATGCTATTCTCATTTTTGGATGTCATATTTACTGGTTTCCATTAGAGATCATACTCATGGGGTTGAGTTTTATATTTTAGGTGAAACGGTACATGATTGCGCCTACCCCAGCACATCCAGACAGAGGACCATCACCCATGTTGGAGGGAGGCAGAATTAATGCCTCTATGAAGTTTGACAGGGATTTGAGCTATAGCCCTACACAGTCTAAGTTAGACTTAGAATTAGCAATGATAATTCTGCACAAGAGGCAGCCACATATTCTGCTCAAGCATTTTCTGAAGTGAAAGCCATCCTAGAAGAAGTCAAAGAAGCAACAGAGGAGGCTGAGGCTTCACTATACTATGGTAAAATTTGTGTGAATTTCCATGAGTCTGCATATATGATGTTTAGAAACTAAATAATATTGTTGAATTTTCGCCCACTACTGTTTGATAGTGTTTTCTTTTAGAAATTAATATTCTTTCAAATAGTATTTTTAATTCTTATAAAAATAAAAAAATTATCCTCTTGCAACAGTACTGGAGTGAAAATATTTGCAGCAACAATTCTACTTATATCTCTGACATAGAGAGAAAATTAATTAGTATTCATGTAAAGAAATAATTATTTGAATACTCTCCACCAATGTATCTTTTTCTTTGAATGTCTATCACTTGACTGTGTTGTATTTTGGTTGCAGTCTTATTATTGTCTAGATACTGAGCAACATATCTATACATATCCCATCATCATACACTGTGGAGTATGCTAAGAAAAACCGATATAACGGCCTAACGTCTGACTAGAGGAGAGGATAACGAAATCATACATGATTTCAAGAAGCTGTTCAGCCGCCATTGCTGTCTTTTTGGCTAAAAAAAATCTAAACCTAACCTTGGAGTTTCAATGCCACCGTCGATCTCGTTTGCTGGTTCCATAAAAACGGTACTAAAAAAATTATCATTTACATGGTTGCTGCTTCAATTTAAATCATTTACGACTTCACATTTTGCTTTTCTGATTGGCAAGTAAATGTCTTTGTTTTTTTTTATTTTTTACACTGGATAGTAAATGTCAAGTAGACGAATTAAATGCTGAAAAATATAATCACCTAGTTTCAATTGAAAATACCTAATTGAATAGTGTGGCTTTGTTTCAATTGAAAATGCCTAATCTATAACACTAGATATTAATACAGTCACATTAAATTTCCCAGATGTGTCTTCCTTATTCACAAATGAGTAACGATATTTTTGAAATTATGTCCAATGATCCAAAATTTAATGGAAACTTACTTCGTCTTGTTTTGGGATAAACATGATATTTTTGGATTCAATGTGTTTTCTTTGTCTATAATTAACCAATTGCATCGGATAGAAACACTTCTTGGTATGATGTTTTTTTGCTTTGACTTTGTTTGTGGGATATGGTTTGTTTAATTGTTTATCCACCATGGCTTGTTTTTGTTTTCTTTTCATTTTTCCTTTTTGTATGATTTCTTATCATTCTTTCAAATAGTATTTGTAATTATTTATCAAAATAAAAAATTATCCTCTTGTAGAATCAACAACTGAAATTATTGGCAACAACAATTCTATTTTATATCTCTGACAAGCATATGAATATTAGTATTCATGTATTTTTTTTCTTTGAATGCTTGTCAGTTTACTGTGTTGTATTTATCTGTCGTATTAGATACTCAAATTTTTTGTTTTTTCAACTCTTGTAGTTGATTGTCGTATAGGTTTTTCGATTCCCTTTGTAAAGATATCTTTCCAACATGTTACCTTCCTGAAAGTTAGTTTCTACTGTTCATATATGGTTTTGTGCTAAGCTTTCAGCAACAACTTGATATGTTAATCTTGTGTTTCTTTCTATTTTCAGATATTTAGAATGATCAAAAGGATGAAGAAAGTCTTCCACCTGAGGGGAAAAGAAAGTCTACTTTGTGGGATGTTATGTCAGAAGTTCTAAAGGATGGCTCCATAAAAATGGAACTTAAAAATTTTATTTATTGATATTGATCATGTTTCAAATTATCTTTTACATAGCTTCTGATTCAGTTTATTTCAATTTATGAATTCAAATTATACCGCTGATTTTGTTTTGCTTTTCAAATTGGCTATAGTAATTGTCATGTCTACTAATTAAATGGTGTAAAATCCGACCATCTCTTTTTTTCAATTGAAAATACCTTCCATAAGTATTAGGGTTCGTTTGGTTCGAGAATTAGGAGGGGAGGGGAGGGAAGGGGAGGGATTTTAACGGAGGGGAGATATTTTAATTAAAAACGTGTTTGGTTCGCAAGGTGAGGGGAGGGGAGGGGGAGGGATTTTAAAATTATTTTACTGTTTTACCCTTAAACTTAATTAAATAAAAGAAACTACTTGATTTTACAATTTCAGAGACCAACCAATGATAAACACACATCTAAGCTGCTTATTTTATCTCAAAGTGACTCATATATTTTCCACAGCAAGACATGAACCGGTGAATTAACATTAAAAAAAAGGGATCAACAAGCAAAAATAAGTTGAATTAAAATAAGATAATTATAATAATAATAATAAGGCCGTTGACATCAACAAAGTAGTAGTAGAAATGATTTTAGATGTAACAAATAAGAGTTATAGATAATATAATAATAAAAGTTGTTACAAAAAATAATAATAATAATAATTGTTATAAGAATAAGATAACCTAATAATAACAAATAATAATAAAAGTTGTTACAAGGTTAATATTGAGATTTGAAATTAATTTAAGGATAATTATGGCAATGCAATCAAATTTTAAAAGGATTTGCTCCCCTCCCCCTTCCCTCCCCTCCCCTTCTAAAAATTGAACCAAACACTTTAAATTAAAAATCTCTCCTCCCCTCCCCTCCAAAATTCTCGAACCAAACGGACCCTAAGTAAATTCTATGAATTGTCAAAAAGTTCAAACCCTATCAAAAATATTACTACAATTATTTATTTTTTGGTCAACTGTTTAAAGTCAATATGATGTGATTTCGGCTGGAGTCCCAAATATTTGTACCATTGAAAATGACGTCAAATAATGCATATATTGCGCAAGCTTCAGCTATCACTGATTAAAGTATCCTGCGGTATTATTGAGATAGTAGATGCCAAATTAATCAAAAGATAACCGAGATAAACATCATTTGTTCTTATTGGATTCTTGTAAATCAGTGTGATAAATACATTTTAACTCATAATAATTGTAGTCGTATTAATTGTTTTACAAAGATTGAGAAGTTTTGGTAATAATCTTGTCTGTTCTAGTGGATATACATATGAGAAGAGAAAGAACCAAATGAATAAGGTAAACATCATGGACTGGTCTGTCACTCTTTTGTGATGACAATATTGGGATATAATATATAGTGCTCGTGTTGGTGCTTCAAAGCATGCGAATGCTTTCATCACACATGACTTGATGCTTCCCTAAGCAGGAACCCACATAACATTATTATTATATATGCAAGAAAAAACCAAAAATATATAAATCAATATTGTCCCTTGTTGTTGTGATACAAGACAACTAGCTAACAAATACCATCAAAGTAGGCAAATGCTATAAAAGCCTAATAGGACTATTGCCTCCAAATGTTCAGCTGCAAGCATTCCCTCATACAGTGCTCAATTATAATGGACCCCACAATCCTCAAGTTTGATAAATATGTAAATCTTATAATTTTTCTCCACAACACTCCTTGCACGTGAGACTCCCAACTCAAACATATGGCTTTTTTTTCCATCATCCTAGCACTGAAATTTCACTATCTTTTCCTTTTCTTGTGCTAAGAACATTCCTTAAGTGCACCAGACTTTCATGCAACAGCGGTGGAGTGCAGATTTTTATATATATGTAGGTTATATAAGAGGAGAATCATTCTTTTCATAAATTGTATGATGTCACATAATTTAATTTGTACATGAAACTAATAAAACAATCATACACTTATGCGGGTTGCATGACGTTGCTTATGGTTTAAGTAAATAGTCATTTAAATTTAAAATCGTCTAGTATATTAATCATTTAAAATCACTTATTATAGCTTCTAGATATGTCCAGAAGACTAATTTGATAAGAATTTTTAATTCATAAGATTATTTTAGAATTTTGCTAATTTCACCATTGAATTGTCCAATTTATGTTTTTATTGACTTTTTGTATCATATTGTACTGTTAATTATACACAGCTCTTGTTTGTGTTTTTGAGTGTTTTTGAGTTGTTTAAGGTGTTTAGGGAGTTTTGGAGGGTGCGTGCCCGTTGAGATGAGCCTCTTCCTTTTGATGTGTTTATCGTTTGCACCACCGCTTATCATGTCGTTTGTCTTGCTTATTGTGTGTTGGTTTCCGATGGGCCGGTCACTTTTGCTTCGAGACCGGGAGTCGGTGACTAGTTGCAATCCTATTTGACTTGATATGGTGTTCTCTGATGTACCGGGGGCGAGGGGTGCCCTGCTGATTTGGTTCTAAAGTCTGGTGGGCCGATCACTTTTGATTCGAGATCGGGAGTCAGCTCTTTGGCTCAAGTTGGTTTTTGGGTTTTGTTTTTGTGCTGTTTCGGTGGATCGGAGGTCGAGAGGTTGTGGAAGTTGTATGTTTCATTCGGTTATGAGCTTTTCGAATGTGGCTCAACTTGGGTGTTGAAGTATGAGAGTTTTATTTTGAGGGGTGTTCTTTAGGGGTGAGTAGTGACGATGGATGGTTGTGGATACTGTGTTTACAGTGTTTGTTTCTGTTAAGGTGTCTGTCTTAGGTGATGATGTGTTTTGGTGGGTTATCTTCAGGGGTTTGTTTGGTGGTTATGGTGTACCGTCTATATACGGCACCATTTGTATCTTGTTTCGTCCATACCTTGTGTCTTGCAGGGATGGCGTTTAATAATATTTGCTGATTCATAAAAAACATAGCTCACGATGCTTATATATGTTCTATTTTTTATTTATTAGTAAAATACACATGCATTCATTCGCACGACATAAGGTATAATCAAAATATTTAGAAATATGCTATAAATAATTATCATATGAGTTGATTTTCTCGCATTCCTACTAAGCACAAGTCCCATACGCTACTTCTAATACAAAAGAGATATGGAACTTTTTGCCTAAATTGTCTGGATTTGCAGAGGGTTATTGAATTTAAATCTGTGATCTTATTATTAGTGGCAAAAGATAAATACAGGGTGTGTGATTATCCACGTGTCAGCATAAAGACTAATAAACTAAAAAGAGCACAATATTTACAAAGAGAGGTGTGGAAGAGAATATGGGATCTTTGAAAGCATAACGTCATATTGCATATTGTTTGGTCATGAATTTCATTTCATATCTAGTGCCCCACTTGCAGGGCTGCTACATAGAAATCTATAGCTATAGCAACTTCACTGATTACAATGGAAGCTAAAGTAGCTATTGGATTTAATTTAAATATATAACTACAACAAAACAAGTAAATGATATTGATAATGACAACAATTAGCTTAGATATTTATCTCCCATTTGGAAAATGTAGCTAATTTAACTCTCTAGATATACTATATATTATGATCACTTGCATTGCATTGCATTTGCATCATCTAATTTGGCAAGCTTACTTCATCAAGATCATCCAATGACAAGAAAACTTCATCCAAACAAGATAGCTCCGTTCCATCTCCATCTTGGTCATCTTCATCACGCTCATAAACTCGACATATCACCCACTAAATCAAAGCAAAAATAATATAATCAATATTAATCATGTAAACGCAACTCAGATGATAAACGATTGCAGATATATTTAAAATTTCGGGGCGTAAGTTCAAACTCGCAATACCATTGGACTATTTGACATAATAAATTTCATGTACTAAATAATATATTAAGAATATACTAACTGATTTCGGTTGTGATTTTCTTTTGGATGATGGTCTGCTAGAGGAAGAAGCAGAATCTGATAGACGATACTCTTGCATTATCCAATTGGTTTGGTTACCATTAGGTGCTTCTCCAATATGGAACACATAATATTTCTTCATACCAACTCTCTTATTGCTTGAGCTTGTAACAACTTGTTCTTCCATTCCCATTGGCATCCAATAACCATTGTTAGTCATTCTATTTTGTGTCCTTCTACTATAATAGTACCATTGATTTCCCTCTTCCAAAGCTCTACCTACAAACAATTAATTAATTAATTATTCACACACATAAGATAATGGACACACCAAATTTAAATTTAATGTAGCATAGTATGAATTGGTAAAAAAAAATGAATAATAAGATACCTTGAAGTTGCCATGGATCAAATGGATAGAGGTCAAGATCAGGGATAACATCTGGATGACAAGGTAAAAGGGAAGCCTTTCTATGAAGAAAATGGACCACAAGCTCTTCATCTGTGGGATAAAATCTAAACCCGGGTGGAAGATTAACATTGTTATTATTATTATCTACCATTATTAATTAGAGAATATAGATAGATAGAGTAATAAGAAGAAATTAAATGAAAGAGAAATGGAGCTAGGTAGAATGGATATGATATGATATGATATGATGAAGGTGTGGTGGGTGTCAAGGTTTGGTATTTATAGAAATTGATCAATGAATTATATTGGGAGGGATCGAGTAGTGAAGGAGTGACGTGAAACTGAAGGTGTTGTTTATCACATCACATAACATATATATAAAATTATTGCATTTTGAATATTAATTTTCAAGAAATATAGTATAGTTTTGAAATTGAATTTTGATAAGTGGCACTTTCAGAAGTCCACCAAGCAAATAAGGGTAAGGCGGCGGATAACGGAACGTGATGGATAGATACTTTGGGCATAAAACGGGATAACCAAAATCGTCTTAGTGGGAGGAGGGCTTGTGAGAGAGACATTGATGCATATCATCATTCTTTTATACCTTTAATTAGTATTCTTCATTTATTTATTTTGGATTCTCGTATTCATTATTTATAGAAGATTTACAATAACTTAAATATGTAATCAATTTCTTTAAGGGCGGTCCGATTTGTTTAGAGGTTTAAAACAACTACATACATTATTTTGTGCTACATATCTTTCATTTAACGCTTTTAGTTTATCAAGTGGTTGATGAGTTTTAATAAATATCAAATTGTTTAGAAGTTTATATATGAATTCGACTCATCAAACTCTATTTGTATTTTGTTCGAGCTCCAAATTGCCAAGATATATTTCCTTCGTTGAGAACGAGATGGTTAAAACCCAAAAATGACCATCATATCAATGTTTCCCTTTCAATCAATTGAAATGGAGATATACTTCTTAACTAATGTGAGGAACAAATTGTTTTCATCGTCTTGAATCAGTCATGATTATTTTAAAGAAAATGTTTGGTGGACACCCTATTAGATGTATAAGAGAAAATAATATGATTGGGTTTCGCTAGAAGCCATCCATGAAGGTGTCTTTTAGCAACCCACACCTCAACGTGTGATTTCCACTTTTTAGTTATAACTTTGTTAAAAGACACCTTCATAAAAATTAGTTTGTGTCTTTTAACAAATGTTCATAAAATAACTTGATAAAAAACACCTTCATAAAATGTGTCTTCTAGCAAAACCTATGATAAATATGATAGATTTTTGATGTGATAGGAATTAGGAAGAGAGAGATATATGAGAAGTAAAATGAAAGTTAGGAAATATGGAGTAATATTCAAATATCAATGTTGTAATGTAATCAACTTATAGGTTATACATAAATTCTTCTTAGGTCATGCGTTGGGCAAGTAATAAGCGTTACATAAACTCTCATCGTTAATATTTGTATAAAATACCAAAATTGCACAAGCGTAATACTCTACCTATAAAAAGTTTAATTTTGTACAAACACCATTATTTATTTATGTTGACGAAACAAATACTATCTTGGCTGTTTATATTTGGATTTTACCATTTGTTTTGGCATAAGCTAATATATACCGTAAAAACATGTAATAAAAGAAAAAACAATATTGTTTCTTTTAGGTCATCATCACACTTCATGCTGATATCATCCAGGTACAATATCCACGTGGCAAGAGAATGTATTTTTGGTCTTGGGCCAATTGAAATGTGGTGACCGTCCTCTTGGAGTATACCTACATATGCTTCATCATAATTATAAGCAATTATCATAGGATTTTTAGATTTAAATACAAGAACTTTTTGTTTTCTCTCTACCCATATGCTTTTGCCTTGCTTTGTAATCAACAGATTGGTAGGAGTACCACAGTGGGAACTGCACATACATTCCACATGGAACTAAGCAATCAAGTGAATCAACTATTTTTTTTGGAATGACCCATGAGTTTAACTGATTTGATTGGGTCCAAAGAAGCCCCCACATTATTTATATAATTAATCAATTATTAAATCTTGCATAAGAAAAAAAAAGAACTTAAAAAAATTACACTTCGAATGGACTACTTTGCTTATAACTTTTCCAACCATGAATAACATTTTGCAGCTCTTTGGTTTTACGAGGTCAGCAATTATATAATTCTTCCATTGAAGTAGACAACATTATTCTGTTTCTGATGACTAATCGGAATATTTGTATATGTTACTCTATATAGTACCATCTCATGTCCAATTATAACCATATCGAGAGTGTCTCATGAGCTTAGCTCACTTGGTAAGGGATAATGCATTATGTATGCAGGGGTCGGGTTCGAACCCCGGACACCCCACTATTTCACCTTTAAGGTGAATTTCTCCAGCCGCTAGCCTAATTGACCAAAAAAAAAAAGAAAATCACATCAAGAGTGAGTAATTATAAATTACTCTCTCCGTCCCTATGTGTAACCCCTCTTTGCTTTTTTCACATTTCTTAAGAAAAGTTGTTAGTGCAATTAATGTGACTATTTTGTGTATTAATATTACCAAATTGTCATTTGTTTGTATGTGTATTAAATTTGACTTTTCATATTTCAAGGCAAGTTTGTAGTATTAATTAGAGGTATGTTTAAGAAAAAAATAATAAATATATCTAATAATTTGAAAAAGAGTTTACATTTAGAGATAAAAATAAAATCAAATGTGTGCTTAGATATAAGAACGAAGAAAATAATATATATACAAGAGTTACTATTTGAAGTACAACGTTTTTACGGTGTCTTTCTTAAATAATTGTCTGCCTTTGAGTTGGTACCAACTAACTCCTAACTCCTAAGACTCGAAATAAGTAAAGAGTCATCAACAATAGAAACAAACATTAGGCAACAGTTTCAAAAGACATGTCGTGATAATTACTTTTAAGTCCCCAAGTAAAGGTGAAAATAAGTCTAAAAAGCCTTTTAGACTTTAAAAAAAAATGCCAAATTTCAAGTGAAAAAGAATTTTGTTTAGACTTACTAGACCGAGCTAATTAAATAAATATGAATAATTTATTTTACAAGTGTTCTTATTACATTAACTTAAATTAAATTAATTTTTTATCCCCATGAGTTTGGCAGCTCAGTTGATAGGGATATTGCATATTATATGCAGGGGTCGGGGTTCGAACCTCAGACACTTCACTTCTCCACATTTAAAATGTGTGAGTTCTACTTCTAGCCACTAAACTACTTGACCAAAAAAAAATTAAATTAATTTTTTTACATGTTTAAATGTATTATTATAAAATATTATTGAAATAGGTTGTCATATAAAGTCTTATTCTCTACGTATCACATTAAATTTCAAAACATAACTTAATTTCATTAACCTATTAGCTTCCTAGTCTATTTAAATGTGTGATAGACTTATTTAAAGATGTTAATATGAAATAAAATATACATTTAAACGAGTTTATAGGCCAAATCAAACATTAAAAAATGTCAAACTCGTGTTTGAAAATAAACCTATAACATGTAACATTCCAAACTTAAGTTTGAATTTTTTAATCAAATTAAACTTTACACAACTTAATTCTGTCTAACTTATTTCCACCCGTAGTTCTAAAATGTTTGTTCATGAATTCAAAACTTACTTTACTTCCACCAATTTTGGTCACGGTTTATGATACACCCACCTCCTAGATGCCCAAAAAAGAAAAGAAGAGGATTTGATTGCGCTTGAGCCTAGCTCAATTCTACAATTTAGTAAGTAAAGTTAGAAATATCTACTACTTATAAAAAACATGTTCAACATTTATCTCATCTAACTTGAGATTTCTCGACATATGTCATATGTATGCACACTATTGTAGTCCCAGTGATCCTATTTATGCAAGATATTTCGGTTAACAAAATTTGATATATCGATTCAAAATTTAGACCAAATACATTAACTTTTGTTGACTTAAATATCACTTATAAGCAGGACGAGAGGAAATAGTACATATCTTTTCCTTTGTACCTTAAAATCTATGGTCCCTGTTCCGGACTCTAGACTCTAGTGGACCGATAGCTAACAAACACACTTCTACTTCTAAGGAAAATTTCGTTCAGCATATTTCTCTAGTACCTAGAGAACAACATTCCTAACTTTATGACATCTATGAAAGTACTTCTTCATCCCCATTTTTCTCTAGTACTATGTACTCCCCTTGTCATTAGATTAGTTGCCAATGCATATTCCAGAAAGGTTCTACTCGTGCGCACTATTAATTGTCTTTTTGAACCTTATCTATGGAAGTAGAGTAAATATTTAATACTACTGAAATTTTTTGTAAGTTAAAAAAATATGATCACAAACTCATCAACACAGCTTGAAGAGGAGAATTCATCTTGTGTCTCTTATATGTTCTAAAAAAAAATTAATCACTATTAAACGACAGTAAAAATTTCGCACAAATAGTATGATAACAAAAGAATATCATCAACTAACATTTTGAACTTATAATTTATCTTTTATTTCCTCAAGTTTACCATGTTAAATATTTTCTTACACTTATAAGAAAAAATATCTATTAGTTAAAAATATATTTTCATTTAATATTTATCACTTAGTTTATCATTTATTCGTTTGTTTTAACCAAATAGAGTCGCTATATAGAGGTGTAGGCATCAAAATAATGGATGGTTGCAAGTGCAGGGGCAATCAAGAGTTACAGTCAGATTCATTCATGGTGTAAAATTTTGGTACATTTCCACTTTTTTTTTTGAGAGAGGTATATTTCCACTTCATTGCCATATTCTCAAGTAATTAATCACTTTTAAGCTGATCGAGACATTCAAAAAAATCTCCATTATACTACTAAATATGTATCCTCTTTTTTCCTTTTACCTTTATATAATATATGAAAGATCAATTAGCTTAAGTGGAGGTGTACTAAAAGAGCATAATTATAATATGCTCCTAATTGAATGAGCATGGAAGTTTACCTGACTTAGATGATGATGTTACGGTAATTGAGTGGTGGGTCTGGGTAAGCCATGTTTATGTTAGGCCTAAGATTTTCTTATTCATTTATCCTTTTCTTATTATTGATCGATATCATAAGAGTATTGAGAAAATTTCAATTAGTTAAATTATTTATAACATACCGATAATGTAATGTCACTGATGTGACCCCTATCTAGTTTTGGAGTAACCCCTATCTAGTTCTGGAGTAAAGATCCTCTTCATTTATAAAAAAAAAAAAGGGAAATGTTAACTATTGCTCTCAGGACACTAGTTAAAGACCTTAAATGGTAATTTTTTAAGGAAGTTTATATAATCAGTGCATTGAAAATTAAAAACTTTGACATTATTAAAAAATAGTTACTTAATTTAGTATGTTTAAAGAGTGTCCGGGGCACTCGTTAACAAGACGCTAAAGCTAAAAATAAATAGAGATTGTCATTAAAAAAGAGATAGACACGAAAAATATATGGTGAGTTCCATCACTAAATACGTTTCACCATCATTAATTGTTTTGAAGTTTTATTTTGTTTTTGTCTTTTTAAATAAAAGAAATGAAGAATATTTTAAATGAAGAGGATCCTAACTCTGGTTTAAATACTTTTATTTTACATTATTTTTTGGGTGGAAGACATTTTTAAAGCCTTAATTGAACGAATATCTGAACTTTTAGTATTTTAAATTGAAATTGCTTCGTTCTCACTCAAAATAACTACCTCTCTCAAAATATACAATATTTTTAAACTATAACTTTTTACAAGATCTTTTATACATTTTTAAACGCTTTAATTTTTTGACAATCTATAGTAAATATTAGGTCCTAAATATTATCATTGGAACATAAACTAACTCTTTTTTGAAGGTGAATTTGTAAGGCAATATCAATTGCCAATAAATTTAATACTAAAATTAACTTTCTTAATTGTCGTGGAACATAGCACCAGAGAAACAAGAAACAATGCCCAAAATTACTGAAATATAAAAAATGGTTGCAGTCTACATGTAAAACTAAATTATTGTTATGCATAGTTGTTATCTGTCAGTTTTAAAGAGTTCTTTCAAATCTAAACCAACATTAACAACAGTTAAGGTGCAAAATTCAAATTTTCTAAAAGACGGTTGTGAAATATCAATAATGTCAATTTAATTAATATAACTTTTGTCTTTCTCCATTTTTTTATGAAATAAATCAATAATACAATGTGCACTATATCAATAGTGTGTGATATTAATTTGTAAAACACTTTTACTATGGTGAGCAAGTAGGATTGGAATAGGCTATACGGAACTAGACTTTGCAAGACTTAAGTTTGACCTGTCAAAATTTTTAAGACCGAAGTCTAGTTTACCGTCAGTCATAGCATGCTTAAAGGGAGATCAATTTTCTTGGGCCTGAGCCTGACTTTCTGAAAGCAATATATGGTCTGTTAGCATGTTTAAAAGCCTACTTCATATGAACATATTTACATAAGTCATGTGATTTAAGTTTAAATAGAATAGCGAACTAATAGATCAATTAAGTTAAACTCTCTTTTCATATTGAACATGAATTTTTAGGAAACTTGACTATATATTATATCATACTACAATTCAAGTTTATAATCATGCATTTAAATATGCAAAAAATTAATGTATACTAATAAACTTAAATTACTAAAAAGGTTAACAAATTTGTATTTTAATTCAAAATACAAAATATAATATACTCCCTCCGGTCTCAAATATAAGAAAAGATTCCTTTTTTAGGTTCATTGAGTAGTTAATGTATCTGGTCTACGTTGTAAAACAGATACATTAATTATTCAATGAACCTAAAAAATGAATTTTTTTCTTATATTTGAGACCGGAGGGAGTAATAATTATTATTATTATTTGTATTTATTTAAATAGGTCGACCTATTAGGTTTAAGAGACATTTTTAATGATCTAGCATAGCCTGTCGTAGGCCTGTAATCCGGTTTAGCCTATTCTCATCTCTATGAGCAAGAGATATATCGGGAGCGGATTTAATCATAAATTTTAATTGAATGATTCTCGGTCAAAACAAGTCAATTGTCAAGTGGGTCAAAATATATCGCGCCCAAATTTCAGCAGTAGCATACATAGGTAAGAGATAAGAATACAACAATCATGGAATTGTGGAGTTAATCATCAAATAAACATAATACTTCCATTTCGCTTTCAATCTAATGCCATTGACACTAACACTTCAAAGTGATGGGACATGCATGATCATTTTCCCAAACTTTTTTCCAAGATCATGTTAACGTTATCTTTTTGTGTTAATTAACTTTTTTGTCCCATAAGATAATATCGGTGTTAATATTGGTACCTTAATAAAAAAAATTGTAACTCTAGTCCTTAAGTTTAAGCAAGTTAGGGTAAATTAGTCATTTTTATTCATAATGACATAGATGACTTAAGTTATTGTTGATGTGTTATCTGATGTGTAAATAGTCATTTGTATAGTTTATTAGCGCAATTTTGTGATGTCTTTTTTCTCAAAAAATCATATGAATGAATGAATGATAAGGAGGTTAAAGAAGGATAAGGATGTTTGTTTTAAGTTTGTTATTCATTGATTGATGAAAATAGAACAATACAACTACTTATATACACATAACTTGGAGTGCAAGTTATTTAGTAAGTAACTATCAAAGTTTAAAACAAACTAATGTAACTAACTACACATATAATTATAGATTAATCATCTAATACACCCCTCTTTAATCCTTAATCTTACAAGCTTATGGGACCAAGCTTGTCCCTCAAGTAAGTGAATATGTCTAGTTTCGGTGCCTTTGTGAAACCATCAACAAGTTGGAATTTAGTTGGATAATAAATGATTTCAAGCATTCCTTTGATCACTTTCTCTCTGATGAAGTGTAACCTTGTCTCTATATGTTTGCTTCTACAATGTGCAATAGGATTTTTAGCAAGATTGATAGCTAATTTGTTATCAATCTTCAGTTTTAGTGGTTTTTTCTACTTCATACTTTCATCAATGAATCAAGTCAAACTGCTTGACAAGTAGCAAATATGATTTTTTTATTTTATTTTCTAAAACATAAATATGACATGAATGTTACTTTCTTTAAAATAAATGACATGAATGTATATAAATTACATTTTTACTTGGTAGATTACAATTTATTAATCCTTATCGAAATTGAATTGAAATTAATTATTTTAAAAATATTTTCTATACGTGTAAAACAACAATAATTATCTTCATTTATAATTAATAATAGTAGTGTACTTCTTTAAAAAAAAATAGTAGTGTAATTCATCAAAACTAAAGAAGTATACATGTTGCAGTGGATCAAAATTATTGTGCATTGATATTGAAAGCCACAAACAAACAGAGGTGAGGTAGAATAGAGTATAATTCTCTACTGCAAATCGATGAGAACAAAGGCCAAAGAAGCAAGGAAGATCTACTGTGATTGTGAAGAACAAGAAATAAAGTGAAATGAGCAATCGGTAGGAAGAAAGTGGAGAAAGAACGTGAGAGAGAAGTATTTTAGTAGAGGAAGAGACAATAAAATAAGTATCCGTGTATTTGAGTTTCAAGACTTAAGTTTCATTCCATTGAATACACCTTAAATTAGGTGAGACGAGAAATTGTAAGATCGAGTAATATTGAATGGAATTGATTTCATTGTGTTTCATTCCATTTCATTTACATTTCATCAATGCATACAATGGAATCTTATTATATGTCATTTCATTCCATCATATCTCATCAATCTAAAGATAGGCTTAATGGACGACATCTACACTTAAAACCAACGCACTTTGGAACAAATGGAGATACACAAAAGTATAGCAAACAATCTGAATTATCTCTGCACTTCTTACCCTGTCCTCCTGTGATATAAGAAAAAAAAAACAATTATTACTAAAAGGGATGAAATATTTTGTAGAAGGGATACACAAAAATTCAAAAGGATACAAAAATGGTTTACTTGCCGGTTACAGTATAAAATAAGGAAATAAAAATGATCATTAAATAAATAAACTTAATAATTTCATTCATATCTTTTTCTCTTATGCTTGCAACATATAGAAATGTATTGTTTTTCAATAAATTTTTCTCCTCACTTATGGTTCTTCACGTAAACTTGTTAGTATTAGAGTCTTTATTCAATGTATCATATGTAATCAATTTATCATGTTTGCCTTTTGGCTTGCTCAATCAGTAAGGGAAAACTTCCATTAATTATTTTATTTTCTAACCTTTTATGGTTAACAGGGGCATACAAGTAAAAGAAGTTGACTTGTCTTTTTATCAGAAAATAATATTCTAACTAGAAAAATATCCGTGTATTTCCACCGGTTTCGTGTTGTTGGTTACATTTTAAAGTAGATATGTTGTGTTAAAAAAAAAAAAAATTATGAAATAGACATTAGAATTTAAAGTGAAGATCCATTTTGATCTATGACAAGTTCTATGGGAGCTGAACTAGTCATCAACAAATAAAAAGACTATTTATTTTTTTTGTCAAGTAGCCTAGTGGCTAGAGCTCACACAATTAAATGTGGAGAAATAGGGTGTCCGGGGTTCGAACCCCGGCCCCTCCATATAATATGCAATATCCCTACCAATTGAGCTAACCTCACGGGGATTAAAAAGACTCTATTTAGTCCATTATAAAATTAAACAGAGACAATTTAGTCATGAATCAGTTTTTATCGTTGAACATATGACGTGTATAATTAGCTTAACTATGTGGTGTTAACGGTGTCAATTAAGTGCAAACGTAGAATTAAAATAATTTTTTAAATGGACAAATTAGTCTCTCATTAAAATCAAAACAAAACAAAAAATTTCATGTTTTCACGATAATAGAATGAATTGTCGTGTTTAACGTTGAAATAGAATGAATGAATCGTTTCTTGCTTTACAATATGAGAATGAATGGTTGTGTTTAACACATCCTTTTGTTTTAATTTCCTGCATCTCATTTCATGCTTCTCGTTTTCTTCACACCCTTTCGTTTTCGGCAAGTGTCAACGACCACGACTATTACAAATGGAGATGATGATCGACAAAAAGATAAAGGAACCAATTTGGTCTCTTAAAATTTAACAAATTGCATTTTAATTTTTTTTTGTCAATAAAAAAAATAATGACTAATTTCGCGTTATAATTTTATATTTATGGGGATCAAATTGTCCCAAACTTTTTTTGCATAGATTCATTCATTAAGTTGGCCAATTATAGTCATGGATTAGTTTTTATCATTGAACCTATGACGTGTACAATTAGCTTAACTATATGGCGTTAACAATGTCAATAAGTGCAAACGTGGAATTAAAATAATTTTTTAAAGGGACAAATTAACATGTCATTACAAAAAATTCACGTTTTGACGATACGAGAATGAATTGTCGTGTTTAAAGCTGAAATAGAATGAATAAATGTAACCAACAGAAATAGAATGAATGAATCGTTTCTTGCTTCACGATATGAGAATGAATGGTCGTGTTTAACACATCATTTTGTTTTAATTTCTTGTATTTTGTTTCATGCTTCTCGTTTTCTTCGACACCCTTTCGTTTTCAGCAAGTGTCAGAGACCACGACAGTTCCAAACGGAGAAGATGACCGACAAAAAGATAAAAGAACCAATTTGGTCTCTTAAATTTAATAAATTGTATTTTTTATTTTTTTGTCTTGAAGAAATAAAAAATAGTGACTAATTTCGCTTTATAATTTTATATTTACAGGGATCAAATTGTCCCAAATTTTTTTAGTAGGGACTTAAATGTTTCTTATTTTTGTAAACAATACATGTGGCAGTCAACAAGACAACTGGAACACAACATATACCCAGTCACGAGTCAAAAACAGGAAGAAAAAACTGGTTGGAGAAAAATATTGACAAAAGGATTAAATTGTCTCGGTTTAATTTTGTAAAGGAATAAATATGGTCTCTTTATTTATTTTTATTTTTTTGAAAGAAATGGTCTCTTTATTTGTTGAGAACTGTTTTGACCCCTACATAATTTGTCAAAGATCAAAATGAGTGTTCACTCTAGAATATAAAAGTGACAAAGCGATAAAGAGAATTAAGCACAGATATGAAAAAAATAATTCAACAAACTCATTCAATAGACAAAAATCAAATCGTAACACAAGAATTGTCATCTATATCTACCCATCCCTAACATCAGGAAAAATGATATACTCATAATGTTTGACAAAGCAAAATAAGAGTATTGAGAATTACACATAAAGAACAAAAATTGTAGAATCCAACTCTGGTTTCCTAGGTTGAATCACCAAATCTTGAGCTCCCTAGATTACAAAAAGGTGATTATCTATCTCCCAAACTTCAGACCCCTTGCAAAATCTCAAACTTTAGCTTAAGTAGGCATTCTAGAAGAAATTGTACCACCTGGCCTAGCGTGTTATGGCGCCAAACATGCCATGTTGATTATGCACAAGCAAAAGTGTAGCACCTAGAATTGGTAGTTGATATAAGTTTCAAATTTACCTAAATTCCACTGTATTACTTAGGAACTTATTAACCTGTTTTACAAAAGATTTCATGAAATTCCTTGAATTCATTGTACATATTATACAGTTAGGTTATGAGTACCATCAGAGCTACTATGACTTGTTTCCATTATATTTGTAGGTTTAAAGTTCAAGGAATGCTTGAAGTATCAAATAAAAATGAATATGAGTGGCAGTTAATTCACTGAGCAAGCAAGAAGTGAGCATGTAGTGAGCCAAGTCAAAATATTGAGGAAAAATAGGACATGCAATTTTTTTAAATGAGCCTAAAGAGAGATTAAAGTGACGTCAGAGAGATGAGGGTGAATTGCAAGAGAAGATTCACTAAGCGAGAACCAATTCTCTTAACGATTCAACGCGATATACACGACATCAGGGGCGATTCCCTTCATAGCTATGGGGTAGCATTGGCTACCCCAAAAGAAGAAGAAAAACTTGAAAATTGGTATAGGTTTATATGTAACTACCCCATTAATATATTATTTGGCTACTCCAAACGATTTTGTTGGTTTAAAGTGAGATGATATTGCATAAATATTGATAATATATTTAGTTTAGTGTCAATTATGGATAAGTTTAAGTTATTACAACTCTATAAAGCTCAACTTTTATAAATAACTATTGTTTAACTTTTTCGTTGTCGTTTCATTAAATATAAGTAAAAATTATTGTAAATTTATTTTACTTATCGATTAAGTTTAATATATTAATTTTTAAAATATATTTTATTTCTTTTTTATATTTGACCCTCTCGTAAAAATTATACGAGCTTCGCTGCTGCATGACATTAGGGATGAGCTGGCAACTACTTCGTTATGAGAAACCTCAATTCATTAAACGAGTACCCGTTCACTTAGTGAATCTTCACTTTTGTTAAAGAAGTAGTGCACATGAGAGAGAGAGTGATCGGACCATATTTTGTTTAATTTCCATTTTCTCTTTTGTTATTTTCCTTCTTATTATTTTTTTTTTTATCTTATGTGATCATGAGTGAGTAGACTCTCTTAGTCTTGGGATTATGAAAAAAAAATTCCAATTGTAGACTTTACAAAATTCCAATTCTCTCTTTTTGTTATGGAATCTCAAAACCATCTAGTTTTATCTTATCATTTCATGTGTATACCATAGAAGTATGGTTGTCTAGTCATAGATATCGAGCGATGGACTGAAATGTGAAGCTTGATATTAGAAAAAGTTTTGATGGGTTTGACTGACTCCTTGTGTAGAGCTTACGTGACAAGGGTGTCCCATTAAGTGCAGTAGGCAACGACAACGCAAGTGTATATGGATGAAAATGTTTTCACTTGAGAGGGAGTGTACCCATATGAATGAACGGGCTCATACTTGAGAGGGAGATTGTTGTGGCAAGTGTGAGTTAGAAGCCTTAAATTGCTTGAAAAAGTGAAGGTTGAGTAACATATAAGTGAGAGGACCAATAAATCCAACTCTATAAGGCTTTGGATTAATATATGGTGTTCAATTCACTTGTGCAGTTACTCTTGACCAAATATGGATGATCTTCTGAGCTCCCTTCATGACATATGAGCAATATACACTATTTTACAAGATGATATGTTTTCCAAACACAAACACACAATACTTAAAATTCCAAACACATTTCAAACCCTAAAAATCAAACGAGACATATCTATAAGAAGAAGACCACCGCTGTATGAAACGACACTTGCATGCAGTGTTGTTTTCTTTGCAAAATCGCTATGAATCATTGTCTTCTCCTTCCTCTTCTCTTATTCTTTCTAATGCCCAACGATAACATGTATATTGTTACCTCTACACGTCAAATGCACATGTACAAAAATATTAACTTTGACCGATAGAATGGATGAAAAGAACTAACATGAACACATCCATAACTTAAAGGATGAAAATAACATTTTGTTTTGTTAAAGGGTCAAAATAAAATTCAAAATTACGCTAAGGGAAAAAAGAAGAAAATTATGCATATTTTCTTTAAATCTATGACATGCTTTATTAATAGTTCTAGACTAGTTGTGCTAAGAAAAAAAAAATAGTACTAGGCTATTAGAACTAGTAAATAGTAGAACATTTGTTAAAGATTCAAAAATGAAAATAATTTATAGATTTTATATAGAAAAAATACTTTTTAAATTTTCAATGTGTTTAATGCATAATTTCCAAAATATAATTTCCTCTTTAAACTTCTTAACAAGTGCACTAAATAGTCTAAAGAACATTTGTTATCATTTCTCTTTAATTAAACTTGGTGATCTAAGTAATAGAAACATCAACTAAATTAGATTGGACTTGTTCGATTGGATGGATATAAAAAAATGGGAAACGCCGAAGAGTGTCTTTAAGATACTTGTTAAGATTTAAAAGAGTGAGAATAACTTGGGTAACTTTTACTAGTATTGAGTCTGGTTGCTAGGGGAAGATTCAGCGGTCATTTGAATCAGTGATCTCTACTAGTCTGCCAATGTGCTATTATGTCTCAGGTACAGGAACATAAACATGTTATAATTTCGAACATGAATTTAGATATGGGTAAAGAGGAAGATTTATAGGTAACTGCAGATATAATGAACATCTAATAATCTTTCTATGATAAACCATAGGGAAAGCACTAAATTAGGAAAGAAACGAAAAAAATCATAGTACATCTCGTAAATCTTCAAGTTACATGTAATGTACTAATGTTACACTCAGAAGATCCAGCAGTGGTTCATATATTCAAGCGGCTTGACGTAGAATTAGCTGCTCATGTATCATTCTGAATTTATCTTTGAGCCTCTTGATCTGCAAAACCACCAAAGAGTTAGACACCATGGGAAACAAGAGAAAATTACCATCTTTGTAAATTGTTCACAAGGGAAACCAAGACATATAAATTATGCAATACCCTTTTCAGTTCAATTTCTGTATCTCTTTTCTGTTGCCCCAGTGAAAGTTGCAGATTGGTCATGTCAAAAACATTTTCCAGGTCATCTTCAAAAGCAGATTCTAGGTCCTCCCGAAGGCGTGCAGGCAACTTGTCCACAATAGGCATCAAGAGGAAACAGTTGAACTGCAAAATATTAGGTATAAGCAGTGCATAAAAGATAGAAAGGAAAATAATAGGGGTGATAATTCACAATTATTGACATGGCTTTATCATAATAACCCCAAATCAATCAATTATCAGTGTTTTGACATATTTTCTTCTAGTGTTGCAGCTGTAATCAGACTGAACAATAAACTTATAATTTAAAAGAATGAAAGAAAAAAAAAATACAAGGACAGTATTTGATATCTAATAGATAATAATCTCTAGAAGGGCTAATAAACTTGAAACCTTGTGCTGAAGGCTATGTTGCATGTGTGGTACATGAAACTTTTAGCATGTAGCACATACTGCTCATCCTTAAATCAATTATTATGTTAATATATCATAGTTTTCTCAAATAGAACAAAAAACATAGGTTTTCCAAGCTCTGATGTTTCTACCGAATTATAAATTTTTCTCATAAATTTTGGATTTGATTGAGGAATTGAACAGAAAAAAGTAAAGAGCCTCTTGAAGATATTTCACAGTAGGTCTGAAATTTACAATGACTTTAATTCTGAAGATATTTTTCTCTTATGATATCATTGTCATTACGCATAAGCAGAAAGAGCCTCTTGGACAAAAATCCTTTTTTAAATAGCCATCAAACTTCACCATATACTCTAGGTTGTATACTGTAACTAAACCCAAACAAACTTCAATTTCAGGCAAGAAAGTAGGTAATTTGCAGACCAGAGTCACCAGACACATAAAGATGCATATACATAAACAAACAATAAACATTTCAAACCTTTAATTCTGTGGAAACCAAGAAATATTCTCTTATGCCATGAAATATTTGTTGTACCAAACCATAAACAATCCTTTCAGAAGACGGTGCAAGCCTCCGATTCCAAAGTGTACTATCTAGAAGGTCGGCAAGCTTTGTTTCAGCTGTCTGGGTGGATGTGCTAGAATCAGTTCCAGAGGCCACGTGACTGAGCTTTACTTCTAGTTGTGGCTTTGTGTCTTCCTTCTCTTGCACATTTGTTTGTGATAGAACAGTTGCAGTGGGATCATTACAAACATTGGAATGTTCTGTTCCACCAAATGAATCTAAGAACTGGCGCAATCCTGCCCGACTCTAAAAAGTTGGTAGTAGCAGAATTAGATATAAGAAACGAGCAAGAAAGACGTAGCTTTGCAAATAATATTTTACCTAGAGGTTCTTATAGTATAAACAGACAATCATACAAGTCTAGATTAAATTCAAATAAGGAAGTTAGATCATTTAAAATGCAGCATTTCAAAGATCACCTTATTGTGTAGAGACCATGAGACATATCGTGTGGTGCTTACCAAGTCCTCCATACATCTGCAGCAAAGCAGCATGGAAAAATGGCATTTAGAAAATAGTAAGCAGACAACCAGGAGTACTAATATTGTCAACAGGGAAGTCAATACAATTCGCCCAAAACAAAAATGAAGCTCATGATGTTTTTGTTTTGTTATTTCAGTTTCAGTTTTTTTTAGAACAAAAGACTCATGATTTCATTCGACGTGTGGAAAGAAACTAAGCAATTAGGGGCAAGTGATGGTTAACTTTTCACGGCATGATTTTTCAGTGGATTCTGCAAAGTTGTCGAAGGCGGAGGCAACACGCCTGAGGAACACCTGATGGCCACTCAGATACTCACAATCTTTCTGTCAGAAACAAAATGCATAAATACAGGAATGTCAGGAGATTTCCACAAAAATGCATAATAAACCATTGGCACAAAAAAATTACAAGAAACAAATATTCTAGAAGCTTAAGCTTCCAAACAACGAAATTATTTTACTAATACTGTATTGTACAAATCTTCACACAAGAGCTTGAAGGGTAGACAACGCACACACTCATACTAACTTGTACAGAAATTCAACTTTGATTTTGAAGAATAGATTGGCAACGGCCAAGAATTAAACCATAAACCATTGGTTCATAAAGGCTCTCTTGAATCTCGATGCATGTCAAGAACCAATTATCTCAAAATCTTAAACTATCTGATGTAAAATAAAAAATAGTTTTATATCTCACAAAAGAATACAGCGAGAATACCTGAAGAAGATAAAAAGAGATTGGAAGCAATCTCTTAAGTATGTGCAACAATCTAGACCCCAGCTGTATCAAAAACAGAATTATATATTAGTTAGGGAAGCAAAACATTAAACCTACAAAAATGTGAAACATAGTGCCTTCCTATTTATGCATGTAACCCCTTTTAACTAACCAGCTAACCTATTTACCTAACCTATTCAACCCTAACTACTCAAAATTCCCTTTATTCTTAATCGGATCCTAACGTAACTGTGCAAGTCGACTTGTAATCCTAAGTCCTAACAAATTACTAATTGAAAGGAATATTTCACTTCTAAGGTATTGATCACCTGATGAAGAAAAGGTTCAAATGTATCATGAGCCTTTGCAACAGCAATTACACAAGCAGTCCTGGTTGGTCAAAATTAAAAATATTTTAATGTTAAAAAATGAGTAATATTATTACAAGCATGAATAAGTAGAGCACACAGAATTACCTAGAGTAGTTTGTTCCATCATGAATGTCTTCAACTCCACAAGCATTTACAATTTCTTCCCGGGTAATTGGAGGGCACTTGATTCCTCCAACTACAAAACGAAATTCAGCCATTGCTCGATGATATTGTGCACCCCCATAAAGACGCATCCCTGCATTCTACAGAGAAGGATAAACCAGTCTATCAAATATTTGCTACTTCAAAAGCTTTCAGTGCATGAACCTCCGCACAAATATAAAATTCACACGAAAGTGGTAATTACAAGCATAAGTTAAATGAAGTCATCAACCAAAAGAAAAAAAAACTGAAATTATAAATAATTTTTTAAAAGGGGAGACAATATAATAAAATGAGTAGAATGTAAGTACTAAGAAAAACAACCCCAAAACAATTGTATAACTTACAGGTATTAGCTTGTGAGGGAACTGAACACCATCGGCACCAACAAATGCACCTCCATTTATTCGCTCATCTGGTAATGTTTCACCTGAAATGAAACAAAAAGAATATTAAGGAATATAACAGTAAGCATTTACCAATAGAAAGGAGATGTCCAGAGACAGTGAGATTTCTTTTTTCATTGAGCATTATCTACTATTCATTAGGCTTATCCATAAATGAGAGCTTAGGAAACTTACCAAACTTATCAGGAGGTGCGACAACTGTCCCTTTAAGCAGCAATGACAGCTGAATGATAGAAAATATTTGAGTCAGGGAGGCAGACACAGAATAAAGTATAAAAGCACACATATGCAGGTTCCAATCAAATATTGGACAGATAAGTAAACTAGTGGCACATGTTAAACAACCAGATTAAATAACCCTTCCTTGGTAGGAGTTCTAATATCCATCAATAGAAGAAATTCACCCAATAAAGCATAATCGGATACTGAGAAGAAAACTGAATTTGTGATATTAAAACCTTGGTCAAGAACATATCATGAAAAGCTCTTCCTTTCTCCTTCAACTTGGCTTCATCCAGTGTGCTGAATATAATTTGAAGAAGAATATACAAGTGATGAAAAAATACATTCAAAGATAACAATAATATCAATACATAAAATTATCACCCCCGCCCTTTCCTATGAAGATAACAATATTTCTAACTTAATACAAACCTCAATTCTTGATTTATATCACTCAATTTCCTTGTCACGCTCCGATGTTCCTTTTCAAGAAGTGGAATGATCAATGGTACATTATTTATATACCTAGCAAGTTCATTCTTAGGATTTAGCTATAGAATATATAAAAAATAATAATGATGGATTTACTAATTATTGTCAAGAAACAACAAAAACAAATTCTACTGTAGGTAAACCTCTTTTGTAGTATTTCTTCAAGAAACAACCTAAGTTTGCTCACACCTATCCTACTTCTTTCTTGCTTTGACAATGGCCTTCCCAATTTCTCCTCCAAGGATGCAACATCTTCTATCTCTCTGAAGCTTACTGCCTGCAGCCATAAGTACAGCTAAATAGATCAATAAGAAGAAAAAACAACCCTGGTTATTTCACATTCTACAAATTAAAATTGCCACGCCCCCAAATACAACTGTTACTGCAATAAATGTTAAACTCACAAGGATCCAAGGGCTAGTTACATCGCTTTCTTTCACGGATGAAAGCTTTTCAGCACATAGCGTTGATTGGTGAATTAGATAGGTAAAAAAATAGAATCTCTAAGATACCGAAGGAGTAGCCAAGTGGCATGGGTTGAGACACTAAAGGAGTTGTGTGTAGGAGGTTCAGGGTTCAACCTCTACTAATAACATTTCCCCCAACCCTTAATAAATTAACCACTAACATTTTCCAATAAAAAAAAAAAAAGAATCTGTAACAAGTTGAGTGCAGCACATAGAAAGTTTTTTCTGCTCTTTTAGGATTCCTAGCATGCCACCAGCAGTAACCGAAAGTATTGAATTAACCTATACTATCTACTAAAAAAGCATAATGATTCATTTATAGCATAAAATAAAACAAGAGAACATGTATTGGCAATGGCACGCCTAATTGTTTTGTTTGTCTATCTTTGCCAATCACACTGTCTGATGTTTTACTTTTAATTTAACCATCAAATAATTAACTTTAGTATCTACTACTATCTAAGCAAGAAGCTTAGGTTTAAGTAATGAACCTGTTTGAAATCATCATTGGAGGAGTATAAACAATGAGTTCCAGAACCAACTCTTCCAGAAGGCACGGAAGTAAAGAACGGAGAATCACCAAGAATGCAACCATCAAGCGTAGAAGCAGGCGGAGAAAGGAAAACTTCAACATCAGAAGGACGTGAAAATTGTGGTATCCTAGTATCCAACTTAGTGGAAACAATGACAGTCCTTGACAATTCAGGATCAATTTGCATTACAACGCGCCTCGTAGTGGCGTTGCTCCAATCACTACAATCTTCAAGACAGAGTATAATGAACTCCTTGTGCTGCATTTTAGCACGAACGAGTGACTCTACAGCTCGTGCCTGTGCCTGTATGGACCTATTTTTACGACCTGGTGCAGGAGCAACTAGTCCAGGTGTATCTATTATGGTGAGATTAGGACAGTATTTGTATTCGACTTTTATTATTATTTCCTTAGCTGAAAATTGAGAAAATGAGTCACGCTCCAACCTCGCATTCTCAGCTTCAATATAACCCTGTTTAGTAAATTAATCAGTCCTGACAAATCCAAACATGCAGTAGTAACAAGAAATTGATAATAAAAAGAGGGACCTGGATTTGGGAAAGGGACATATGGTGAGAAAGAGAAGGGTCATCATCAGAGAGAAGATAGCAAGAAGGAGACTCGCAATGTGGGCCATATTTCATATGAAGAGTAATGGGCCGGCGGGTTTTAGTGCCACCACCGACGTGGTTGAACTGGAAGCCCATTAGAGCCTCAACTAAGGCGCTCTTCCCGTCTGTCTGGTGGCCCACAACCAGTACCGCCGGCGCGTCGAAAGGCGTGTGAAGTTCTTGAGCAAGCGCGTGAAGTTCATTGTAAGCTTCGTAGAGACGCCACTCGTTTTCTTCTTTGTCTTGTAGTTGGTTGTGCTCTCTTTCTTCCTCCATTGTTGTTACTGTTTTTTGAATTTTAGATAAGGAAAGGACTTTGGTTAGCTACTCTCTGTCTCACACTCTCTCACTTTATGTCATGCAATGTTCTGTTCTTGTAGTTGTTGGTGACCACAAAACTATGTTTACCTTAATTTCATTTAATAACTTTATTTAAGTTTATGCGAGTTAAATCTCTGAATTAATTGTGTGAGAATTAAATAATTCATTCTGTGTTTGTGGGATCAATCTCTATGCATTAAAAAGTTAAAGCAATTTGTAAATGTTTTTAGTCTTTCATTATACACTGATTTAATAATTTTATTCCTTGTGTATATTGTGATTTGTGATATGTCTTTAATGAGAATTCAATGGTTAGCAACCAAGGTGCAGCCATCACCTTAAATTGCAAAACTGCCTATCACCTGATTCTGACATGTCATCAACAGACAGGTGTGCCAATAAAGAGACAAAATGAACTACTGTCCCATTCCATGGAAAACTTGGATACAATGGCGCATGACCGTTTCAGAGATTTTGGTGGCCTACGACAAACTTACAATCACAATAAACAATAAATGGAAACTAAGCTCATTACCAACAAGCACATCCCCCTTTAAAAACTAAGCTATTTTTTTAGGGTAATAAACCCCTAAAAAAAATTGGATCCTAAATTGCGTACTTATCTTTTAGGGCTTAGGGCGGTCGCCCTCTTCTCCCTGTCTCAGATACAACCCTACAATGGTGAACTATCACTTACTTTAGGACATCCAACTCGGGATCCATCATCCATATCTTTCCTTTTTCTTTATTTTTTGGATGAAAATATAAATTCAAATCAATATTTTTGTTAAGAGTCCTACAGCGGGTAGGTGATGACCTGACAATACCCGATATAGGACTCCTAACAATTTTTCCTTTGTTTATTGATATTATATAAAATCGTTTTACAGTCTTTCTCTCATCAAACAATCTCGCGTCAGCATCCATAGACGGAGTAAAGATCTTCTTCATTTGTTTAAAACAAATGGATAATGTCATTTGGTGAGAGATAGATACAAAAAAATACATAGTAGGTTCTACAACTAAGTGAGTTCCATCATCATTAATTGTTTTTAAGATTTTTGTATTTTTATCTCTCTAAGTGAAAGAAATGGAGAGGATATAACCTTTAGTCTTGAAAACTCATACATAAGCTTTGATAGAGATATAGCTGCTCCAGAGTCCTTCTAAACTACATAACCTTCTAACCTTTAGTTCACTTGCTTACTTCAAACTTATTACAAATAGTTTTTAGTCATTCAAGCTCCAAACTAAAGAAAAACTATTTTGATGCTCACTATTTATTTTTTGTTAGTCTTATTGACAAAAAAAAAAAGACTAACAAAAAAAAAGTATGTATGACATCTTTGATCTCACACAAAAGGTATTGCGATGTTTATAGTTCCCTTTTCTGGAAGTTGAAATGCTAAACAAGTGTGTAATTTATAATTGTCAATAAAATACCGACAAATATCTACAATGAACATCATTTTAGGCTTTGTTGGTTAGGAATTTGAATGATTCAAAAAATTCTTTAACGAGTTAGCAGCAAGCGAAATAAGGAGGTTGGTGTACTCAAAATGATTAAAATGATTGTTATGTAATCTAATTTAACAGCAATGTTATACAATGCGTAAATTGATCCCTAACAAATCACAAAGCTTGTGTGTTTGGAGGTGATTTGGTGTAAAGCCGCTTTTGGTGGAATAAAGCATGATGTGGTGTTTTTTTGTTTTTTTTTAATGCCTATCGTGAATTGTCGCTATGATATTAATCGGGAGGTATAGCATTTTCCCTGATTTAAAGATATTTAGATTGAACGTAGTTTGACTATACGGCAATAGTACACAAATTGCTCAATCAAGACCGGATGATTTAGATTTCAATATCAAATATTAATTAAGTTTAAATTTAAAATTTGAGCTTAAAACCTAATACACCAAATCTGTAGTCGAACAATCTATGTGTGATTGCAGTGCAATCGTTACAAGCTCTTGATTGCATACAAATTTGATCCCTTAGATAGTGCTACACTCAAAAAGGTTATCACTATTTAGAACAAAATAAAGAGAAGTGTTGTTTTTGGATTTCCAAATTGTTGTATTTGGATTTCCAAATTTTATTATCTATTGAAGTTGTTACTAGGTTGAGTCACGACCAGGTCGCTCTCTTTAAGACGTTTCGTGGCACTGCCCAAAATTGTGCAAGACGGACTATCAACCACGCCGCCTCAAGGATAAATCAAGCCCAGATACAACTGTTCGATTAACTACTGTACTGTATAAAACCGTTTGAGAATTACACCCTCAAATATGGTACTAAGACCACTCTTTAATACTGAAACCACTTTAATATGGTACTGTTCCCACTCTATTATGGTGCGGAGACCACTCAAATATGGTGTTACCACCATTCTAATTATTATACTTCTCCAACTATGATACTATGATCATGGTTTTACACCATTCTAACGTCTAACTTCTTCAAGAATCGAAAAAATATATATTTTAAGATCATTCATAATTTTGAAGGGACATTATACCAAAACAGGGACCATGGTCTTAAATTATTATTTATTCTGAAGCACATAAAAATATCGAAGGGACTATGAACTTAAGACCATTCTTAATTCCAAAGGGACATTAAACCGAAAAGGGACTATGGTCTTAACAACACTCTTAATTTTGAAGGGACGGAAAAAGGAGATGAAGAGAAGAAAGACTCGTCAACACAAGTCAAGAAAGGGAGAAGAGAGAAAGAGTTCCCGTCAACTCAATGAAACTCTTTGGTGTAGTTTTGGAACTAGGTCAACTCTCCTTTTATAGGGAGAGTTTGTAACTAAATTGGAGAAACTTAAAAATTAAGCAACTCATAGATCAGCTCAAGTAACAAACTAATCGGATAAGTTCAAAAAGAAACAAACCCACTAACGAAGGAAAGATAGGAAATTCAGTCGGATTCTCAATCTTATCACAACAAACATAACCTAAACTTAAGGAAAGTGATATCCATGAACAAAGAATAATAATTATTATTATTTACATCATGATCAGGTATTTAAAATTAAATACCACTATTTAAACACTACTAATGTGTGTGTTCTATTTTATGTGGGACCCCCACACTATATTTTTTTTCAATTCACACAACACTAGATCAAAGTTTAATAACTTGGTGTTTAATCTTCCAACCTTCCAATTTCTTTCCATCTTCACACCTATGTTCTAACAATCCTCCACTTGAATTTAAAAAATGGTTTCAATAATAACGTCAAAACATTTCCATAAGGTTGTTAATAAACAAAGGTGTCGCTTACAACTTGAACCTTTGCATAGCGGATAATATTCCGATTTACAAGAGTTGCTTACAACATTGAACTCTATCTCAGACATAGAACCCTCACACAAACCTTTTTCTAAGGTGTATTCTAAAAGTCCGTGCGTTAATGGCCCTGCACGTCTATCCCAGTTTTAACTAACGCTCTAGGTATTCTACCCTGAATTCCATAGGAACCGACCTTAGTTCCACTTTCATATAGGCGAATCTATCAAGAGTACTCATGTAGCTATGTACTCCACTCCACATAGAGTATAGATCTCATTAAGAGTTTCTATATCTCATCCTTCTGTCACTACAGGAATCATGCTTTCTTACTTTTATCATAGCATGTTCTATCACTTGTGACTTGTTATTACTCATGAAACCTATTTCTTGGGATCTCCAGTCGTGTAGGTCGGGTTACCATCACTTGTGACCTTTGGGAATTAGTCTCATCCTATTGGATGTGTTTAGGACTTTCTTTCTAGTAATTCCTTTCGTCAAATGATTGACTAATTCTTTATCAGTACGTACATGATCTACTTTAACCGTTCCTTTTGAGAGTAGCTAACTCTCTAACCCTTTATGTGTTCGTGCCTTAATTATCGTCTCTTTCCATTGTACTAACGATTCTCAATTTTTGTAATAGCTGCAGTACTATCACAATGAATTAACACTTCTGGAAACGGTTTTATCCACTAAGGATTCTCAACTAACAAGCATCTTATCAACTTGCTTCTTCGCTAGTTTTCTCTAGTGTTATCATCTCAGATTCAATCCATAGTGGACTGAGTCAATATCATTTGTTTTAACAAACAACCCCTCCGACGATACTCAATGTGTAGCCACTGGTCGCTAAAGACTCATCTGAAGGATGTTCTATTTTGTATCTTGTACCATTCAAGTACAGTAGGATATTTCTCATCTGTATCATGTACCATTCAAGTACCATAGGATACTTCTCATAATGTAATCCTAGAGTCATAATCTTCTCAAGGCTTCTTATGACTCTTTCAATAGCATGTCAATGCTTCTCATCTGTGTACTAGTAAACTTGCATAAGAGTTCCACGACATAGACAATGTCGAGTCTAATACATTCACTAGCCAATGATGTTCACATATTCTGTTTTTCTAACACCATCTCAAGTGTTCTTGAAGAGTTTTACACTTGGATCATAAGGTGTGCTTGCAAGTTTACTGTCAAATAATTAAATTTCTTTAAGATATTCTCAACTATGTGAGATTCATCAAAAAAGTTATATTTTCTTATCTAGTAATCTTGAAACCAAGAATTACTTCAACTTCGTTTAGGTCTTTCTTATCATTGTTGTTGATAAACAATGATTTCACATAATTCATAACATGAATCTTTAAACAAAATATGAGCAAGTCGTCTTCATAGAGACATATGATCGTGCAAATATTATTTGTCACTTTCGTTCACTTTATACTCATTCAATAGCATTAGAATGTCAAATTTTTCACGTCATTCCTTAAGAATTTATTTTAGACCTCACAAAGAATTATCTAACTTACATACCTTGTTTTCTTGTCCATGAATCGCAAAACTTTCAGGTTGTTTCATATAGATTTCTTCTTCTAGTTCACCGTAAAAAAGGCAACTTTCACATCCATTTGGGGTACTATCGAGTTATGAACAATGGCTAAAGGGACTAGCACTCTTATGGATATGATTGGTTAATGAGTATTGAAGAAGTCTATATTTTTCTCTGTCTAAAACCTTTTACTACAAGGAGAGCCTTGTATTCATCAAACGTCTCATCGGGTTTTAGTTTCCTTTTCCAAAATCCAAATACAACCGATTGGTTTGCAACCATGAGTCAAGTCAACTAAGTGACATGTTTCGTTAGACTCTAGAAAATCCATTTCATTGTTTATTGTTTCTTGCCATAATTCAGCATCCAATGAGGATATAGCTTCTTTAAGGCTTAATGGATCTTCTTCCAATATATAAACCAAGTTCATACTCTTTAGGAATTCTAGCTTTCTTACCTCCTCGAGGTTCTATAACATCTCATACGATGTTTTCATAACTATTTCTGATTACTGGAACGTGATCAGATATAGTGCCCCCACTAGTTCTTAATTTTTAAATGAAAGTTATTTTGCCCCCACTATTCTTTATTTAAAGGCGTAAATATTTACAGAGAAATCAGCATCGTTTTATTCTATGATCACTTTAGCATTTAGGTCATAAAACTTATATGTTTCGCTATGAATACACATTCACATGCTCTACTAGTGAGTTCAACTCTCTTGGGGTCCAGAATCCAAATATAGTCCAGACAATCCCAAGTTCAACAATAAGACAAGTTGGGTTGTCTTTTCTTCAAAAATTTCTTAATTAGAATTTTTGTTCTTGGACTTGGGTACTCTATACACCATAAATTTCAATTTTCGTTATAAAAATTGAACATATAAATTTTATTTTTCAAAATTCACAGTCATCAATAAATATGATAAAATATCATTTTATCATTTCCAGTTTATGTGCCATTATGTTAGCACATATCATAATTTATTAAGTTTAGAGATTCAAATTTTCTAAACACTGATTTATATGAACTTTTTGTTCACTTATCTTGACTGCAAAAAATAAAATTGTCTAATCATATAACTTTGGAATTAAGTCCAAGTTACTCATGTTCACATGATGAATTTTGATATGTCAAATATTAAAATCACACTACTAATAAAATAGAAGGAGAATTTAATTTTGAACATGTCATCAAAACACACTTTTTTTTCTTCCACAAGAGTGCATGGTGCACAAATCTCTCTTTAAGTCTGAGTCAACTCACTCTTATTCAATAGAAATCGGAAATACAGATTCTTTCTTAGACATAAAGTAGAATTTCACAATTCCATTTATTTTCCTTTATTGCACATTTACAAGTTTGGAGTTTTTGTGGCTCGATGGGTCTATGGTTCATTACTGGTACCCAATATTCTAATAAGGGTGCTGCACTTATCTTGAAGCCTTGAACTCTCAATATCGTTAGAATCATAATTTTATCAATACTGTTTTTCAAGTGTGATGACAAAACTTAAATCAACACGTATGAACCAAAATCACCAAAATTAAAATTGTATGCTTATTTCAGATGATATTGCCCAATTATCATTCCCTTATAGCAAACAGTAGCAGCGTCCTAAGATACTTTTGGGGATTTTTGGGATTATTCCGTGTCTATGTGTCTAGGGTAGAGCTATCAAAATGGGCCGGGCCGAAAGTCCGAATAAAACGCAGGGCCTGGGCTGAAAAATTGGAGCCCGAATTTTTCCAGGGCTTTTTAGCCCGGCCCGTAACCCGTTTGGGTCAGCCCGTCAAAAATTCAAGTGGGTTATTTTTTTGTGTGTGGTCTTTGTGTGTTACTTGCTGGCATAAAATAGCAACACCATCCATGAATCAATGATATTGGCATAGTGAAAACATAAGATGCAAATAGGCAATTGGCTCAAGGGAAAAGCAAACCAGGACATCACTTTCTGTTAATAACTATCTTTTGATATTTCACATATTCTAGACGTTTTTAACTATTTTAATAGATTAATAATACAAACTGAAAATATCATATATTTTGTGATTTCAAGTATACAATTGACAAATAAATACTTCTTGTTAGTTATTAGACTTGAAAGTAATTGAAAGCTAATATAGAAGTAACTCTTTCAGATATTACTGCCTTCTAATTAACTGTCATTTGAGGTGGAGGCACAAAAGTAATGTGGTTCCTCTGTTAAGAATATTCACGAACAGATGATAAACATACATCAAAGTTAAAATTTAGACATCCATGCAATTTAAAGTTTATCTCTTTGTCACTGTTTTTGTACAGTTTTGTTTCTTGCATCTGTTCAGCATTTGTTATGCTTTGTGATGCTATTTATTTTAATAAAATTATCTTTTGCTTTTTAAAAAAAAAAGCAAAAAAATGTTATTCTGTTCAGAATAAAAAAAAGAAAGAAAATAAAATATGGGTCAGGGCTGGCCCGTTACCGTTAGCCCGTATAGGGCCGGACTCAGGTCCTATTTTTCCAGCTCATATTAGAACCGGACTTTTCAGCCCGTCCCTAAAAAGCCCATTGACCGATCGGACCGGACCGCCTGTTTTGACAGCTCTAGTCTAGGGACAGTTATAGCTACCCACAATTAATTCCAGACTATATCAAAAAAAAGATATGTGAATTTCATAGTGTTGTTGTTTACAACAAGCACTTCGTTGTTTCAGTCGAATGATGTATTTTTATAGCTTGATTTATCCTTATTGTATTTAGGGACAACTCAACCTTAATAAATAACTTATTCGGTAGACATAGCAGTAGGAAACGTCTTAAAATTGTTGTTTTTGGATTTCCAAATTGTTGTATTTGGATTTCCAAATTCTATTATCTACTGAAGTTGTTATTAGGTTGAGTCACGACCAAGTCGCTCTCTTTAAGACGTTTCGTGGCACTGTCCAAAATTGTGCAAGACAGACTATCAACCATGCCGCCTCCAGGATAAAACAAGCTCAGCTACAACTGTTCGATTAACTACTGCACTGTAGAAAACCGTTCGAGAATTACACCCTCAAATATGGTACTAAAACCACTCTTTAATACTGAAACCACTTTAATATGGTACTGTTACCACTCTATTAAGGTGTGGAGACCACTCAAATATAGTGTTACCACCATTCTAATTATTATACTTCTCCAACTATGATACTATGATCACTCAAATATGGTTTTACACCATTCTAACGTCTAACTTCTTCAAGAATCGAAGAATATATTTTAAGATCATTCATAATTTTGAAGGGACATTATACCGAAAAAGGGACTATGATCTTAAATTATTATTTATTCCGAAGCACATAAAAATATCGAAGGGACTATGAATTTAAGATCATTCTTAATTCTGAAGGGACATTAAACCGAAAAGGAACTATGGTCTTAACAACACTTTTATTCTGAAGGGACAGAAAAAGGAGATGAAGAGAAGATAGACTCGTCAACACAAGTCAAGAAAGGGAGAAGAGAGAAAGAGTTCCCGACAACTCAATAAAACTCTTTGGTGTAGTTTTGGAACTAGGTCAGCTCTCCTTTTATAGGGAGAGTTTGTAACTAATTTGAAGAAACTTAAAAATTAAGCAACTCATAGATCAGCTCAAGTAACAAACTAATCAGATAAGTTCAAAAAGAAACAAACCCACTAACGAAGGAAAGATAGAAAATTCAGTTGAATAATAATTATTATTATTTACATCATTATCAGGTATTTAAAATTAAATACCACTATTTAAACACTAATAATGTGTGTGTTCTATTTTATGTGGGACCCCAACACTCTACTTTTTTTTAATTCACACAACACTAAATCAAAGTTTAATAACTTTATGTTTAATCTTTCAACCTTCCAATTTCTTTCCATCTTCACACCAATGTTCCAACAAGAAGTAACAAAAATATATGCCTTTTGTTGTTTAAAAGTAAAAAAAAAATTCATATCAAAGAAGCTATGGGTTATAAACCCAGAATCAGAAACAAAACGAGGAAACATCAATAAGTTGGACCTTAAACATATAAATTGATATTACCCAGAATCAGAAACAAAACGAGGAAACATCAATAAGTTGGACCTGGACCCTAAACATATAAATTGATATTACCTCCGTCTTTAAATATAGGGTTAAATAAGTTTTTCGTTCCTATAAATATTGTGAATTTTGATTTTAGTCCCTAAAAAATTATACTGAATGTTTTTATCCTCACAATTTTTTTTTTTGGTCCCTTATGAATATAATTTTGACATGTTTTTGAATTTTTTGAACACAATAAGAATATACAAAGGTTGAACATAATATAGATACAATTTGAACATAAAAGAGTTAT
>Ga0228711_1001197_pt1 | contig 37249 bp, 22 predicted proteins | sample MedpolnodulmetaG_2_FD_177996 | JGI IMG/M metagenome (GOLD analysis project Ga0228711, IMG submission 177996) | Root nodule microbial communities from Medicago polymorpha collected in Santa Monica, California, United States - brown nodules | ecosystem: Host-associated > Plants > Roots > Nodule... | reverse complement strand
GGGGGGGGGGTAGATGGGGGCGCGTGGAAATGGTGAATGAGGTTGTTTGCGTGGGAGGAGGAGTTGGTGAGGGAGTGTGTGGGTTGTATATCAAACATTGTTTTGCAGGATGAGATGGTGGACCGGTGACTTTGCGAACTTCATTCTTCTCAACGGTACAGAGTCAAAAGTGCATACAATTATTTGACAGCGGCTGAAGAGGTTGTTACCGATGGGCGTAATCATGTTTTATGGATTAAAGTTGTTATGCTCAAAGTGAAATTCTGGCACGTTAGTTTAAGATGTTCTATGCAATGTTCCAACACCAGTCCCATAAATTAGATGTCGTATGAAATGTGTAGAACATTAAGCTAACAGACATAAACAAAATAAAGCAAGATAATTGACAAGAAAGTAAAAGGCACAGTGAGTTTGTTAACCCAGTTCAGTGCAACGTCACCTACTCTGGGGGCTACCAAGTCAAGAAGGAAATCCACTAGTGTAGTCCTTATTCAATAGCTCTCAGCAAACTCCTCGTTTACACTAAAGACATAGGACCTACCCGCATTGGCTTCAACCTAGGAACTCCTAGATCTGAGATCTCATCTCACTCCCTACAATCAACCACAACTCCTGTGATTATCAGATTACAGACACAAACAAATCAAGTGAAGTTACCTTCAAACAAACTACCTACAACCGTGCTTCACAGCTTTGGTGTAGTACACAAACTACCTAACTCTTTGCTTCACAGCTATAGAGTAGTGAACATATTACAACTCAAACACAGTCCTAAACATGCATCAAGATGATACACGAAAGGCTCACAAATAACAGACTCAAAACCCTAAATGATCTATTCTTTTTATAACGGCTTGAATGATGAATTAGGTCTTGTAGTCTTGTATAAATACTAAAGCAATACGGGTCAAATAGTCTTGATGGGCTTCAGAACAATTCACAAACAAACGATGATCCGTTTCATATCAACCAGAACCAAATAAGGAAAGTCCTAATATGTAGGCACATCATTAGGAACATCTTCGTACACATCTATAGTTTCTTAAGTAGATAACACTCCTTCAGGAAATAATAAAAGTTCTTATTCTGTATACAATAACACGCAGCTTGACCAACAAGAAATAATGTGTGGATTCCTTAAATAAATAAATGCGTGCGTAAATCAAGGCAAGGTACAGGTCACACTGAACCATGCCAGGATGTTTGAACATCGTGTCCAGCATCTCACTTGAATATTTGTTTTAGGCAAAAGTGAAGCCAACATACAAATATCCAACACAAAGTAATCATTTTTGTGTAGAGCCTGTTTCTGAATATACTTGATACTAAAGACAACTTGCTTAGGTGCCATATTTGACGGATACAGAGGTTTCTTGTTCAGCTGCGTGTGATTATGTGGAAGATCGGGATCACTTATTTTTTCAATGCATTTTTTACAGAAGACTTTGGTATACAATTTCAAATTAGCTTGGTATTTCTTTTGTTTTGGATGAGGATTTAAGGAATCATTCTTTTCAATTCGGAGGGTTAGGGGATTTTCCAAAAATTCATATTCAACATTTAATATTGTTTGAGTTTATGTGCTTTTCACTATTTAAAAGGATCACAATGACAAGATTTTTAATAATAAGATCGCTCATCTTGTCGTCTTATCAAAGAAGATTAAATTTCAAGCTTTCTGGTGGTTAAAATCATAGTATATTTTGTTTGATTTCGACTGAAAAAAACCCCTTTGTCTTGTTTGATGAAAGTTTCTTAGCTTTTGTCTACTTGTTGTAGTTTGTTTGAATTTTTTTTGGTGGTGTCTGGTGTTCGAACCCCAGACCTTACATTATATTATGCAGTGTCTTTACCAATTGAGTTAAGTTCACGAAGACTGTAGTTTGTTTGAATTGTTAAGCTTCCTTTGGTACTCTTTATGTCGGAGGGACTTATATTTGATTTAATATATTTCTTTAACCTTTTCAAACAAAAAAAATATCCAAAACCACCGGTTAGAAAGTAAAAAAAGAAATATTAAATTAAAAATATACTTTTTTAGATTTTTGAAGTTATTTTTTTTTAGATAGACGAAATGGTAAAACCATTATAAACTCACACACACAGGTGGAGGTATCGGAGTTCGAACCACGATCATAGCATCGGCCTAACAATTTCGGCATTTTACGTGTTGAGTTAGTACTTGTGGATTTTTGAAGAGTTAACTTCACATATATGCAAAGATTCCTTAAAACAAAAACTTACCGTGCAAATATATTCCTCAACCACTGCCGTGACTCTAAAAAATATAATATGCTCCATAAACGAGGTGGGTTTATTACAAGCCACGTAATCCTGTCCACGCTCTACAGCAGCAAACATGCATGGAACAACCGCATTTATTTGCATGGAGATTGTTTCTCACGAAACGTGTAAAATACTTTCTTTTTTTTTTTAAATTATTCTTTTGGTAGATAGACTTGTATCTTAATTACTCACAACATATAATTTATTCCCTTACGTTAATTATTAATTACCCAATCGCATATTTTTCCGTCTCGTTTCTCTTTTTTTATTTGAGCTGGGCCATTAGCCATGCATGCATTTTGAATGAAAAATTGCTATATATATCCCCTCATAATTTGCTGAAAAGCCCCAATTTATCAAAACGTATATTCCGATGGCACAATATGTTTTAATCGGCCTATTTTCCATCGGAAGCTATCTTATGATCAGTCTTTTTTAGGGGTTCAGCAACCTTAAGGAATATAGAGAAACCTTTTTGTGAATGAAGATTGCTTACTAATTGTTAGCTTTGTGTTATCATGAAGAAAAAAAAAAGTAGTTTACTTTTGTTAGGAAAATGCATGTGGTTGGTTTTTGACTGCCTTTTTTTCTCATTGTGTATGGTTAGTTTGTTTCCACTATCGTCCAATTTTGTGATGCCCTTGTGGCAGTGTCGTGCTTATAACTCTAAAAGAATGGTGTACAAGTGAGATAAGTCGCTTGCATCATGCACAAGCTAGTTTTTAACATTTGATCAATAAATTCCACCATTAAATTAAACGCGAAGTGATGTGACTTTTTTATCTAATGTTGAAAAAGACACTAGCATGGTGCAAGCTAAGCAAGAGCATTTTAGACGAAACAGTAAAAGGGATGCAAATCGACATTCATACAACTTGTATTCTTGTTAGAAAACGTTTGTACTATTTAGCACTGGTCATACTCTTGAAAAATATATCATATATGCGACATATGTGTAGAGATATGCACTATATCCGGTGTGCATCGAACCTGGGGCAGCAAGGATGAAAAGCATATTTTCAATCAAGTGATTTTAGGATAACCGATGGAGATATGTGCTATATAGGTACCGTTTTTATACATAAATAAAGTCTATAAAACACAAATTACAAATTGCTTCTTACATTTCAAAAACATGGATATCAATCAATGTTTTAAGTTTACAAAACACAAATTACGAAATTGCTTCTTACATACATTGATGGTCAACGTATGTAGGTTCAAGTGGCGAGGAGTTTGATTTTCTTCATGCGATGTTTAAGTTTCGAGTATTGTAAATGAGAAAATTAGTTGTTTCGAGCGTTTGGCCTCTTTATATGGATATGGTACCAACTCTACTTGAACTGTTAGAGATGTAATTAGTTGAGATCCAATGTGATTTCTGAATGTTGAGGCTCTAGACCATTCACAAAGATGATTAATTGTACGGAGTGAATTTCACTAGCCAATGGAATCATATGCATGTTTGTTTTTAACCCTCAAACAGTAACTAAAAAAATTTCAATTTGAATGTTAAATTTTCATTTCCCATTTTAGTGATATGTTTGGATAATATAAACAGATGAAGTGAGGATGTGGGTATTTGAGGAAACTTTACCAAATGGGGATAAGCTCACTGATGTCATCAAACAAACCAATGTAAGGACTAGTCATACATTTGCTTCCAATTGCATATGCAATATATTCTTTTTCTTTTTCAATGAATATTATGTAATAATAACTGTTCTTCATGGCAGGAAAATGTTAAGTATCTCCCAGGAGTCAAGCTAGGTCAAAATGTAGTTGCAGATCCAGACCTTGAAAATGCAGGTACATGTATATCAATTAAGTTTTTCAAACTGTTACTTGTATTCTAAAATTACAAACTTATGCAAAACAAGCAGGCTTTATTTTCTTAGTTTTAACCTTGATTTTTTTGGGCAGATAGTCATTTTCGTCTTGAATGTGTAGTAAATAACCAAAATAGTCTCTGATTGAGCACTCCGTTAGTTAAATTAATCCATGACGTTTTGGACTATTTTAACGCTAGGGACGATTTTGACTAACGAAGTGCACGATCAGGGCCTATTTTGTAATTTTGTTACATTTAAAGACTATTATGGCTACTTGTTACACATTCAGGGACGAAAATGACAATTTACCCTAATTTTTTCAAAACATTACATTAGTGAACTATAAAATAAAATAACAAGATTTAATTCGCAAATGCATTGTGACACCACCTTTGTGACTCGTCAACTCATTATTCAACTTAACACAATCGTGAATGGTTAATCAATCCATCAATGAAATAGGATAATTGAAAACATTTAGAGGAACCAAAAAAAATGAGAATTGAAAACATTTAGAGGAACTAAACAAGCCATATAAAGCTAAGTTAGTTAAAAGAAAAATTTATATAAATTTTTCTTCGGTGGAACGTTTATACGTGAACAAGAAACCTCTGTATCCATCAAATATGGCACCTCTGTAGTCTTGTACACTTTACTTGGGTGGAACGTTTTAAAAACAAGACCGAAACCGACAGTTCAACCGATTGAACCGGAACTCCGGGTTGGTTTCAGTTGTACCATAGTCTGGTGAACCACAATTGGACCAAGATTGGACGAGGTTGAACCAAATGACCTGTGATTGGATCGATTGGACCGAAAGCTAGTTCAACCGATGTTTAATGTTTGGATTTTTTAAATACTATTTTACTCTTTTATTTTCTGACACGAAAATTCAAATGTGTAAATTTCTAAACAATTATTATAAATAGAAAGAGTAGCAAATAAGGAATCACAGATCAATATGGTCAATTTTCATTGAACAAAGTCCAGATTATATTCTCAAAGATCAGAAATCTCTTCCGAATACAAAGTAAGACATAGGAAGTATTATACTACAATGATTCTTGCAGAAGACATTAACCAAACAGTATTTACGTACTGATTAATGTGTCCTCATTGATCTAAATTTCTTTCATGAAGGGTGTGTTAACTGCAAAAGAGGTTTATGAGGTTCTAACCGCTCGCGGATGGGTAGAGAGGTTTCCACTCTTCAGAACAGTGTACAAACTCAGCTCAGGTCTCCTTCCACCATCAGCTATAGTTGAATTCAACAATAAAAGTAAGTTGTAGATGTACATTAATCATCATCCGTGGAAGCCTCAGAGATCGTGGCGACTCGGCTTCATTTATATAATTGAAGCTGAGAGGAAATCAACTCTTGTTGTTTGAAGTTCATGCCAAGTCACACATTTTCCACTGCAACATGCAGGAACCAGTCCTTTTGAGAATATGTTAAACACATTATTTGTTTTGGAATGCTACATACAGCGAATTAAATTATCGCGAAACCGTTGGGAATGAATGTCATTGGCTATCGAGAACTACTAGCAGGCTGTTTTCCACACACAAAAAAACGGGGTTTAATGACGTCAATTCAGCAGCTTTGTAAACACGCTTCGCGAAAAATTCAAGATAAGTACCTTCGGTAGAAATAGCACAGCTGCTTGCTTTGATCCCCAAAATGTTGAGCAACTGTTTTGAGATTGTGTATGGTACCGAACTTCCTTCATAAATTAGTTTACATTACTGTTCGTTATTATATTTCTTTCCCCTATTTATTCCTCTTCTTTTTTCTGAATTAGAGAATACATAAAAAGGTTAATCGACAATCCTAGCAGGGACACTGACCTCTGACAGAAACTAGTTACAAAAAAATAAAAAATACTTTAATAACCATTTTCGATTGAGTAATGCAGTGACTGAAACTCGATACAACTAAAGTGATCGGTATAGTTTACTCCTAACAAATTAAGGCTGGAACTTTATTCACCCTCAAAAGCTTGAAAGTACACATCCCAAAAAATACAGTTTTTCCTCGGTCATGATGTGTAGTTTTCGACAACAATAGAATTTTCTCCGTCCAAATGTGTATTTTCAAAGTCATGTATGATTTATAAAAGAGATATGCTAACGAGTGGCTCAACAAGACCCTTTCTAAAAAGCTTGGGGTAGATGGTCTTTGTGCTAATTAAAATGCAATTTCCCACGTTTTGTAAAGATATTGTTCACATTAATTTAATTCTACAACTTTTTTTAAATAAGGGTGGTACATAAAACTAAATTTTGTTTATGTTTATATTTATATGTTACTAAATCAGATGTTCTGACACAATCTGTCAACTGGTTTGTGGTTGGTTATATTAGAATGCAGTGAACAATAGGCAGTTACATATTTAGTACCTTTAAATATAACTATCCATAATGATTAAACAATTGAAGCTCTGACCATTCCTTACTTTTTTTAAAAGAGAAAAATACAGGAAAGAAAAATTAAAGTGAAAATATGATTTTACCAGCATTATGTTTTCAGCAAAACACAGGCTATATCATCTCATCTGAATGAAAAGTGAATCCCATTGTAACATCAAACCTTTTCTTCAATGCCAATAGTATACTACATAACAATTAGACCAATATAAAAAATTAACAAAAAAAGGCCAATCCCGTGTGCGCAAATATAGCTTCAATACAAGAATTAACCAGTCCTTATTCTGTCGAGTCGGTCAACACTCTTCCTTCCTTTTTCTAATTGATGATCAACGCTTTTTCGAGACTTTTCATGACAGTCGACACTTCTCCGAGATCTCTCTTTATGATCAAACGTCATTCTTAATTTCTCCAACATATCACTACCATTACTAGAAGACGAGTTTTTTACCTTTTCTGGTTTGTCTGTGCTTTTCCTTGGCTTTTCTCTACGATCAGTGCTCTTTCTACTCACTTCAAATACATCTGTACTCTTTCGAGGCTGCTCAAACTGGTCAGTACTCCTTCGGAAACTGTATCTTTGCGACGGAGACTTCTCAACTGTTGTTATAAACTTCTTCAGATGCCTGATATACTCGGGAAAGAGCTCCAAATCGCAGTGGTTACCTCCTTTGAGCCACAGTGGTTCGTATTTCTCTTTACAAAGTTCCCAGAGTTGCTTACCGTGGGAACAATCTACAACTTCATCTGAAGTACCCTACAAATGACATGAAAGATATAGTTGGTAACTGCCCTTACAAAAATATTTTGACTAATCATGTCAGTCGTAGCTTGAACTTCAAATGGTTATGTTCATTTCGCTTGTATCCATTTTGGTTAAACAACATAGAAAACAAGTAGTGTAATAAAGGACAGGTAAAGAAGAGTCTAAAAGATTGAAGGTATTTAATTCACAGTAGTAAAATTGAAATTATCAAATCATGCTCTTAGTGTAAGCTATATGAACATATTTGAAGCACACTTACATGAACTATGAGAACTGGACAATTAACTAGTGGAATTTTGTCGATATTCTGCATATATGAACACAGCAGCATCTCATTAGATTAAGGAATTAAGAATTTTATAGATATTCTGTGTAATAAACAATAAAATACCTTATATATGTCAAACCAGTATGAACGCTTTACTGGATACATCACCCTTAAGCCAGAAAGTATTGGACTGTGCAAAACAACAGCTCGTAATTGAGGTAACCTAGCTGCAAGATCCAAAGTTGGGCCACTTCCAACAGATTGTCCGTAAAGGATTATATCTTCTTGCTTAGCACCAAAACTTTCTTCGAGACATTTGTATACAGCCTCAATATCTGAATATGTATTCTGCTCACTTGGCTAGAGTTCACACAAAACAACATTCATCCATCAAACTTATGTCTGAAGAACGACGCAACAAGAACAAGAAATTTGTGTTATTGTTTATTAAAACACAAACCTTTCCTGATGACTGTCCGTACCCAGAATAATCATACCTGCAACAAATTATAACTTAGCATAAGAAAAACTATCATTTTTCACTCCTTTGAAATTGAGGTCAATTCATAGGTACTCTAAACAAAATTATTACAGATAAAGTATGCACGCTTCTAGAAATTTTCACTACAGAGGGTAATCAAGTGTCAAAAAATTAGATCGATTTCAGAAAGCAAGTTACCCCTCTTGTCTGGTTCTTAATGTGTCATGAACATAAACTTGGACAGACGACAAAATTGTGGACATGCGCAATATTCAGAATAATATACAATGATCATGCACTTGAAAGATTAAGAACAAGTTTTTGTTAGTATTACAAGCTTTGAAAATAGCATCAATCCCAATTCCATGAATTCCAACAACACAATTCATTCAGTGACAACTTCAACTTATCACAAACTCCATACCTTCAAATTCAGTACTTCATTACAAAATCAGACAGAGATAAATAATCAATAAACAATAACAGAACACCCAAAAAAAGTAGGAAAAAAACCATTTTTTAGTTTTGTTTGCATTGACTTATCTGAGCTTATATACTGGCATAAACAGGTGTATGACTTATAAGAACAACTATATAGCTTATAAGAATACAACAAGTTCATACATCTGAACCCAAAAATAGACATTCTCCATCAACAATTAGAATGAACAAATCAACCCCATTTCTAGTTTTGTTCAGGCTGCATAAACCCTACTGAAACTGTTTCATAGAGCTTCTCAAAACAACTTATTACATGTCCATAAGCTCTTCAGCCTCCACGATTGCTTACGAGAACAATTTATAGCTTATAAGAAAACAACTTTATTTTATCTTTTGTTATAAAAATAGTGTATCTTTAAGCTCCTAATTAAGTTGTTTATCCAGATAAAGCACTTCACCTTACAAACATAGAGAACCCATTTCTCAAAATTTCAAATCACCCACAAATCCTCATTTCTCACTCTAAGCAAACAAAAACCCGAAACCAAAAACCAAAATGAAGCAAAATTTTCAAAAATCAGACAGATAAATAATCAATAACAGAACATAAAATAAACAAGTCGTTTGGATTGACTTATTTGAGCTTATATACTGACCAAAACATGTCCGAGACTGCTTGAGAGAACTTCTAGAAACAACTTATTACATGTCCATAAGCTCTTCAGTCACAATGATAGCTTATGAAAAAAAATTATAGCTTAGAAACAATTTTTTTACTGTTTTATCTTTTGCTATAAAATATATATATATATAATCGCTTAATTAAGTTGTTTATCCAGAAACCAAAAACCAATTATAGAAAATTTTACATAACACAAACAAATCCTAATCATTTAAAATTCCAAAACCAAAAAGCACTTAATTAATAGAGATAAAGTTAAAGATAGATAGATAGCTACCCCATGAGATTAACACGCAAGTGGATACTAAGCTCAATGAAAAGCTCATACATCTGACCCAGATCAGCAGCGTTTCCATGAGAGTAAAGAAGAGTTGAAGTAGCCATTGGATGACGAACATAAACAGCCACAATCTCCGTTCCTCGACGCGTCGAAAGTTTCATAATTTCAACGTTTTCACGGTGTGGAAAAGGTGTTAGTAGAAGAAGACCTGTTAAATCATCTTTGATTAGTTTGTATGATGGTGGGTTTGGTGGAAAAAATGCAAATTTTGATGCCATTGATGATGTTACCCCACCCATCACATAAACACTACTTTGTTTCCTTTCTTTCTTTCTATGTTTTTTGAAATGTGAAGGTGGTGAATTGAGTTAGATCTTGTAGTGTGTTTTTTTTGAAGATGAGGAAACTAACTAAACTACTTTATGATGGAAATGGAAAGGGAAAGAAGGTGATAGTGAAAGAGAGGTTCTATGGAGTGGATTATGTTATGGTTGTTTATTGCTTTGAGAGTGAGTGAGGGAAGTGAGTGAGAGAGAGCTTTATTGGTTTGATTAGACCACTTTCAACCCTTGGATCTCGCATGCTATTGTCTTTCATAATTTACACTACTTTTTTCCTTTTTCTTTTATGGGTGTTAACTCTTTTTGTCAAAAAATATATATATATACACATGAATATTATAATTACAATTTTGTTAAAAAAATAAAAAAATAGATATGTAAATATCATTATGGTTAATTCAAAAGCATTGTATGAGATGAGAAGAAATCTCTTTCAGTTTAACTAAATGTTATGGATCTTGTTAAAAAAAAATACTAAATGCTCTAGATTCGAATTGGAGTTCAGCACCGAAAATTTAGCATGTTAAATTTTTCAAAGATTACTTTGTCATTCATTATAATTGATCTGCATGACTCAAGATATTAATTTTTGCATTTACGCGTAGGTCATACCTAATTCACTTAAAAAAAATATCACATCAAAATTCAAATAAGGACAACATATATATAGATCACTCATCCACGAAAGTATATATCTAGAAAAAACAATATATTATTATTTTGAGATTATATTATCGTCGTCGTCGTCGTCGTCTCTTCTATAGGATGAGAAAAATACTCTTCAAGCCATGTCCAATTTCGAATACAAGTATACAACCCCACATCTTAGCATGTAAGGCATTGCATGCACGAATCATCTCAATGTAGCCTTTAATCCGTTTACCGTCTGAATCATGAATAAGACCACCACATCAAGCAATCTCCCCCTATCTTTGCATTCACCATCACTGTTGAGCTTGATCCAGCCTTCCTCTATCCGCTTTCATCCTATGTAGATTGCGTCCTTCAACTTAGAACCACTATGAAGATGCTCGAAGTGAAAATCTTCAATATCTCTAATGAAACTCTTAACTAAAGATAGTTTTGTCAACAACTTGTACAAATACCACCATGTCGACATGAATGTATGTCATTTGGAGCTACACGTCCCAACCCTTTTCTTGTTTAGGCTATCGATCTATAATGAAAAGAAAAGAAAATAGTTATAAAATCAGAAGAAACAATTTCAAGCCATACATGGGCTGCGTGAACACATGAATAATTGTTTCATCTCCATTTCCATATCACATGCAAGTATAAGAGATCTTAACACCCCATCTACTCCTTTAGAGAAATTTAGTAAATACGTCCATGCTCAGCCAACCTAAGAAATGTTCGAAAGGGATGTAGGCCATACGACTTCCAAAAGATTTTCCTGTCACCCTCCAGAATCAGGCAATTTTGATGCTGCAAGGAGTAGACGCATTGAACTGTGTGAAATGGTGGATATTTCACTATTGTTCTAATTTTGAACATACTTTCATTTTTGTTACAAACATTACAACTAAACATTTTCACCCAAATCAATAAAAGCATTTGAATTATGGAACGAGGATAACTAAACATTTTCACCCAAAAGTTAGCTCAAATGATTTAGAATGTCCAAGCAAAATTAAACATCTAATTGTCTGAGAACTTATGTGGTATTTTAATACAATTTCAATATTCACTACAGTCTCACATTGATGAGGCTATAGGGTTGTTGAGTGTATACATGTGTTTGAGCACCCTCGTCCTACGAGTTAACTTTTAAAATAAAAATTAAGTCTATTTAACATAGTATTAGAATCGAATCGAGGACCACAAGTGGAAATTGAACTCTGAACCCAGTTAAACACTTATTAATTAGTTTATCCATTGTCCACTAATTTTTCTTAAAAAGAACCGAGATGAGCTCAATATGCTATATACCCAAATGGTGGTAGTTCAAAATTGCAAGTTATTATTGAGGAAATAGGTCGTTTTATTGCACACAATTAAAAAGAGGTTATCCAAATGCTTGATAATCTGGAGTTCGTTTGAGAGGTAAGTATAGTTTGATCATGAATTGTTCAACTCAAAAATCAGACATAGTTTCTCTTAACTAATTCGTTCTTAGTGGAGCTCATTAACTATTAACTAGTTGAACCTAATTATATTGCTTAATTTATGGTTGAGTTTGAAAAATAGATTTGCTAACAATTTACCCGCACAAACAATTTTACGTGTAAATTATTGAAGTTGCATTGGCGTGACACAATGTCAATTGTACCTAATTATAATTTGAGAAATGATATTTGTACAACTACTTTTTGACAACTTTCTCTCTTATACTCACATTATATTTCTACTTTCTCACTCTATTGTTTTGGTTTGTGTCAATATCTCTTTTTTCTCTGTAAAATTATAGTTGTACCAAAAGTTGTCAATGAAATGGTTGTTCAAATAACATAACTCTTATAATTTTTATCACTTTTAGTCAATCTTTTCTCTAAAATAATCTTTTCAGCAGGAAACACATGTTGCAGTCTGGCAGCCTCACATGGCTAGTTTGTTAAAATGCAATGTCGACGCAGCAATTTCCACTGCTGATCGGACAATTAGTATGGGAGCAGTCTTACAAGATAATGAAAGACGGCTTGTAGGGGCTATGACAGATGTTTTAAAGGCTTCTATGTCTTCGGCGGAGAGTGAAGCTCGAGGGCTGCTTCATGGCCTCAAGTGGATCACAACATTGGGTCATCAGAGGGTTATCTTTGAAATCAGACTGCAAGATGTTAGTTGATGTAATTCCAAGATGTATTGCTATTATTACTCTTATTATTATATATTATTAATTAATTAAATGACATAAGTTTTGTTTGTGTAAAAAAAAGGCTTGTTTGGTTAAAGGAGTACAAAATCATAATCATGATTTAGAAAAGAAATGTAACAAATCAGTTTTGTGATCATCCTCGGCAATATCCACATCCTAAGCTCAATTTCACGTGTAGTTGCCATACTCAGCAACCCTGGAATATAGTATTTTAGTCTAAATTGTACTAGCAAGCAACATGAGCATGTGAACATCAAAATGCAAAAAGCAAAATTTGCAAACCAATAAAGCATGAAAAAGAAAAGGAAAGTCCCAATGGTATATCTGGGATCCCCATACAGCCTCAAAATAAGGGCTTGAGTGACATGCAATCACAATTCGACTATTACGCACAATCAGACACATCTAGATCGATCATTAAAGATCGAAAAATTCATATTTCAAACTTGGGATTTAGATTTAAAAGAAATATCAAAATTTGCATTGTAATTTTGATTGTCCAATTATGATTTGACGATTCAAATGGGCTGTCGAGATATAGTCTCATTGCACACAATTCAAATCCTGAATATAGGCTTCGGGTCGGACTCATCACAAGATATTTTTAAGCAAGTAATTTTCCATCTCTACTAAAATTCATCCATGTTTACAGCAGTGTGCATTTAGACTACACAAATTAATAAAAGATAAGCATTTAAACTGCACAATTTTTATAGTCTTTTGGAATGAATACATTGACTGATATTAGAGGTTGAGAAAATAGTTTTCCAGATTTTTTTAGTTTAGTCAGAATGACTCATATCAGTTATCAAATGTCATTTAATATGGACCCTCCCCACCTCAAAACTGTATGAATTTGGTAAATGATCATGTCAATAACAAAGTGGACCCAAATGCATGAACAAAGCTTGGAATCAAGTTTAGAAGACAAACACTAATCTTGCTAATAGAAAATGACCATACAACAACCAACTTTAAGTCAGAGAATAACTAAGATTGAAGTCTGGGACAGGATTAAGGGATGTTTGGTTTGTTGTGGGTCCCACAAATGAATTGATGGGTTGGGATGCACTCAATTTAGCCAGCCTTACCTTATAGTTGGCTTGATGGAATTATGAGACATGTCTCATGTCTTCACCCCTTTATGTTCTACAATACTTTCCATCACTATTAAATCAATTTGGCAAAGTTAGGCCTTTTAAGCATTAATCACCACAGAAAGAAAAGAACCAAACTTTGAGATTTAATAACAAGAAAGGATATGAATATTATATAAGACTTGCAGTAGGTTTTCTTTCAGTAACAACATTTATCAAAGTCCTTGTTAGTAGCAAGTAAAACTATGAATTCCTAACACACATGTATATAAACATCAGACACGACACTGACAAGTATACATTGATAATAATTTAAGAAAATAAAAATGGTTGATGTGTTAGTGTCATGTTAGTGAGGGACATCGATACATGCCTTCAACCAAAACATTGATGTGGAGAAATGTAGGTGGAACTGGAAACATTTACAGATGTAATAAGTTAAACAATGAAATTTAAGTTTGTGGTCACAAATTATATGAACGGTCACGGATCTCAAACATTGGATAAAGGTTGAATAACTCATATTTCAAATTATATTTTGAAGTTGATGTCGTGAAGCTAAAACATGAGTCGTCCAATCATCATTCAACGACTAAGATCCCTTATCACATAACATCATTCTATCCCGAGTGCAGGTTCTCTGGATAAACAAAATATATTCAATTGCAATATTATTAGGGAAAGACTTCAGTGCCTTAACCAAAAATTTATGTTAGAATGATGAAGATAAGGTCCAAGAAAATTCTATTGACTTGTTTGTCAATCATAAGAGATGGTGTCCCCTTTATCAAGAACTAGGATACCCCAGCTGTTATAATCAGACAAATCATGAATTGGATCAAATTATTAAATACATCATTCAGATTATCACCTCTTGAAATTAATTAATGACATGTAAAAGAGAAAATAGATCTTATGGATCTAATGAAAATGACTATTCTTAGAAATTGTGGTTGAGCTTAACAGAATCCCACAAAATCAGTTTGTGAAGCAAGGATTACCTCCACATATAAACATAATCAATGTAAGACTCTTAACAATTGAAGTTAAGGAAAATACCAAATACCAAAATAACTATGGAATACGAAATACATAATGCTCCAGAAGCATCTTATGGAAACACTCGAAAATTATTGAGAGAGAAAGTAAGAATGCACTAAAAAACAATTAGAAGACTCAATGTCAAATAGAATTAACTCGAACAAGGTTAATTCATTCTATTATAAACTGATAGACCTATTAACACAAATAATTAACTTTGTTTGTTCAGTAATAGGTCATAACATCTTAATGGTTCCTTTTTTTATACCTAGAATTAAACATATTGGACGAAACATACATAATAAATAGTCTTAAAATTTTAGCACTTTATTCTGTCATCATTGAGCACAAGTTAATTTAACACTTTAATAATTTATATTTATTTACATACATAATTACATATTTCGTTTTGTTAAATTAAAACTTCCATATTATAGAGTCGGCAGTTCTGATATAAAAGACCTCGTACTTGTGTTGTTGAGGAAAGTTCAAGAACTTGAAGGCAAGTTATAGCAAAGTCACATGCTTTTGCCTTAGCTTAGACTAGAAGACAATTTTGTTACCTTTGTTGGAGAAAAAAAGATAAGATTTATTTTACATTAAATGCAAAAAAACAGCTTGAGATTCAACAGCAAAGTTAGTACTAGTAGTCACCAAGAAGAAAAATAAATTTAGTTTCTTATGTTATCCTTTTCACATCTACCTTCCTTTAACTGCATTAGTTTACATATCATAAAACAAACTTCATAATTTACTTTAATACAGAACTATTTCAAAACAAGATATCTAATTTCATGACTAAACACTTACAAATTTCATACGAGATATCCAACACTAATAAATCTAAATAGGCATTGCAACAAAACACATACCCACGGGTATCCACACGAAGCAAACCTAATTTGACAGGTTTTACCCGCTTTGACTGGGTTTAGGTGTGAGTTTGAGTTTTCTCCGATTTCAATATACGGGTACGGGACGGGTAACGGGGATATAGGTACCCACCAAAACTCATACCCAAACCCGCCCCAAATGTAGAAAATCAATTTATTACCCCTTTTATATAAATAGATACCAAAACCCTACATCATTTCACTCACGCAGTGACACTCACTTAACATACTTCTCTCTTTTCTCCTTCCATATCTCACACTCTCGACCTCTCTATTCTCTGTCACCATAGTCATCGATCGCCATCATTTCTTTGCTGGATAATGCATTACAACATTTTGTTCGGGGTTAAAACATACTTTTATTTTTATTTAAAAAAAAATTATCCACTGCGTGGATAAGGATGGGGCGGGGATACCCCAACCCGTCGGAGATGGGGATGAGTTTCTATTTCTCATCCCCCGCTGGGTATGAGTAGGGTAACGGGTAAATATATGAGAGTATGATATGAAGACAGAGAAGGTAAAACTCATCCCCACTCTGCCCCATTAACATGCCTAGATCTAAATGTACCAGGTGATTTCATTTGATTTTTGAAGTCACTAGTAGTCAAAATGCCATCACCCCCAAAAAAACTTACTTGTATGTGTTAAAGAGACTCATATTGAATATAATAGGCTTAACTGCATGTTTGATCCCTTATGTTTATCTTAGTTTTCAAGTTGGCCCCTTATGTTTTAAAAGTTTCAAGTTGGTCCCTTACGTTTTAAAAGTTTCAAGTTGGTCCAAAACGTTACTCACGTTGGAATAAGTTGGTCCCTTCAACCATTTAACGTTTAAAGATTCGGGTTGACAATATGGGCGATGAAACTTATTTTATTTAGAAAATCAGTTTTAAAACATTTTTTTAGTGTTTTTGTTTTATTAAACTCAATATCATGTCGTGGAAGGGACTAACTTATTATAATGTGAGTAACGTTTTGAACCAACATGAAACTTTTAAAACGTAAGGGACCAACTTGAAAACTAAAATAAACATAAGGGATCAAACATGTAATTAAGCCAATATAATATGACATGAACATATGTTTAGAAGCGTGGAACTTGGATTTTTTTTCCAATAATCTTAAAAATTGTATTTGGGTCTAATCTAATCCACACAACCGGCTTGTGAGTTGAGAATGACCCCTCTTATATAAATACATGTTCATGCCGTATTTTATATAAATGTTGGGTGGTACGACAGCAAAAACCTGATAGGAGGTGGTCAAATGGAACTTGGAGGAAATTTTGGCTACAAAACCCTACAAAACCGACTTATGATGGAAGAAATGCCCTACTTATAATAAACACTTATTTATGTCATTTATCAACCGATACGACACTCTTCAACACACTCTCTCACGTAGACCACTATTGTGCTTGGCGCGTGGATATAAATAATGGATGGTCTGATAACGGAAACCTAATAGCATATAGCCTAATATATATTGAAGGGAGCTCTAATATCATTTTATAAACACTTGTTTAAACTATAGTTTATCCAATGTAAGACTCTTTGATATTGTCCTAAGAATTTACAAGATACAAGTTATCTCGATAATATGAATTGACAAATTGATTGACATATAATGCAAAGAAAACTGAAATATTTTCACAATGAAATTGCAAAGTATCAAAATTGAGTTTGAATTTTGTGGCTAAAGTTTTGCAAATAGTAAGCAACTTCAAATTATATATTTCTCTAGATAAATGAAATAAATAAATAATGATTTTATCCAATTATTCCTATTACCAGTTGGTATATTTTCATCATCATAAATATAAAGTGTAGAATAATAACTTAAAAATAATGCACGTAAGGATACAGTTTAAAAATAAGCAAATAAAATGGCATTGAAAATTAAATTAGCAATTATTTTTTAAGTGTGAAAATTATCATAGGACTAGATAGTAATTTTTTATTTACGTCGTATATGTTTAATTAATACCATTATTTATCAAAATCTCCCGTGTGATATGCAAAGATACACCCACTAATTTAATACAAGCGTTGAATATGTTTTTGGTCCTTATAAATATACCAACTTTTTGTTTTAGTCCCTCTAAATATTTTCTTCAACTTTTAGTCCCTATACAATTTTCAATCACTACTTTTGGTCCCTATTTTTAAGTTAATTTTTTTATTTTTTAATGAAATTGTGCAGAAATGTGTAGAATATTGTAAAAAAAATTAGAATTTTTCAACAAAACACAAATTAAATATGAATTTTTAACCGTAAAAATATAAAAATTCATATTAAATTCATGTTTTGTTAAAAAATTCTAATTTCTTTTGAGAGAGATTCTCATGATATTATAAATTTTTCTGCAAAATTTTATTCAAAAATATGAATTTTACATATGAGTTTACTTTAAAGGAGGGACCAAAGTAAAGATGGAAAAAATTTTAGGGACCAAAGTAAAGATGGAAAAAATTTTAGGGACCAAAAGCTGAAGAAATTTTTTAAAGGGACTAAAACAAAAAATTATCTTATTTATAGGGACCAAAAACATATTTAACCCTTAATATAATAAAATATTCTTTTTGGTTTTAAAAAAGGGTTAAATATGTTTTTTGGTCCCTATAAATATGTCAACTTTTTGTTTTAGTCCCTCTAAAATTTATCTTCAACTTTTAGTCCACCAAATTTTTTTCATCTTCACTTTTGGTCCTTTCTTTAAAGTAAACTCATATGTAGAATTCATATTTTTTAACAAAATTTTGCACAAAAATTTATAATAGAATTTTTATTATAGAATTTTTTACCAAAACATGAATTAACTATGAATTTTTATATTTTTGACTGTAAAAAATTCATATTTAATTTCTGTTTTCTTAAAAAATTCTAATTTTTTTGAGTGATTTTTACAATATTATATACATTTCTGCAAAATTTCATTAAAAAAAACAAAAATTTACTTTAAAATAGAGACTAAAAATAGTGATTGAAAATTTTATAGGTACTAAAACTTTAAGGAAAATTTTAGAGGGGATAAAACGAAAAGTTAATATATTTATAGGGATAAAAACATATTTAACCTTAAAAAAAATTTAAGTAATAGCTTAGAGCCATCTTGCATTTCAAAACAATTAGATTCCGAGCAATTGAATTTGTCAAGTGACCCTAACTCTTACTCTATGACCGTGGATTCACCACAACAATTTTGCATAAACAATGTTAATTCAACAAAAAAACAATTTTGCAAAAACTATAAAAAAAAAAAGAAAAAAAAAAGTGATAAACTAATTGGATCCTATTACTAAAAAAAAGGATGGTTGTTCTTTTGACCGCCCACAAATATGCAAACCAATTGGCATAGTTGCTCCCCCACAAATATGCAAACCATTCAAGAGTATCTTTCAAACGATATTTTCTGGGTTTTGAATGCCTTTGAGAGAAACTCCTAAAAGATTGTTTTGAAGAATAAAGAGCAAATAAGGGTCAAAATAGCATTGTTAAAAAAAATAAAATTATATTCTCCAAAAAAAATAAAAAAATATTATGAACCGGATGTGTTACAATATATTGGAAGAGGAACTAGCTTTTATGTTCGCTATCTGATTTGAAGTGCGAAAGCTCTTTCAAAGAATAGTTGTTAGAGAAGAGATAGATCTTACGTGCTTCTATTTAAACGAATTGGGACTGGGTAGACATGAAGTCGTTGGAGTGTGTTTCAAAATGTACTCTCTGTATTTGAAGGCTGAATGACCAGAGCTTCAAAAAGAAATAAAAATAATTCAATTGAATGAAATCTGCCCCCATGCAGGATCGAACTACAGACCTCCAGTTTACAAGACTGACGCTCTACCACTGAGCTATAGGGGCATATGATACTACTTTTCAATATTTATGATTTCGTATTTAACTTTAAAACTAAATTGAAGCCATAGCTAGGATCATTGAAGCTAAAGGTAAAGGGGATATATTCCTTTCATCAATTAAACTAAACCTTCATATTTTCAATTATGGGTAAAAGTGATTATTTGTGAATTATGACTTTTGTGAATTTGAATGTCAATTTTTGTGCTCATTATTTGATGATAAGTTTGGGTATGTTAAATTGATATTAAGATTGTTGTTGTTGTTGTTGAAGTATGATGATATGGACCTTTTGTGATTATTGCTTAAAATGATGAAAAGTGATGTTGTTGTTGATTGTTGATGAACTCATGAATTTATGTCTAAATTGTTCTTGAGTTATGTTGTTGATGCTAATTCATGCCTTGGGTATCACTAATTGTGTTGTTGTGATTCAAGTTGTTGTTTTGATGAGTTTTGTGAAAATGAGTGGAAAATGATGAAGTTTGATTTTAATGAATTTGAATGAATTGATGAGGTTGTTATAATGAATTAGGATGATGAAATTTTTGTTTTTAATCACTTTGTTTTGGTTAGAAATGGTTTGGGAGAAAAATCAGGTTTTTGAGTAAAAGTCATTTTTAAGCACTCTTGCAAATAAGTCATTTTGAAGTGAGTTTGATTAAGTTGTTTTGAGTTGAAATATCAAGTTTTCAAGTATAGTTTGAATGGCCTAAGTGTTAGGGATGCCTTGGTGAAAATGGAATCTAAATCGGATTTGAAAACGAGATTTTACACGCGAAAATGCAGAAACACGTTTTGCTGGCCTGCATAGGTGACATGACCGTGTGTCTAGGTGACACGATCGTGTCTGAACCTTATGGTTAGGTGACACGACCGTGCCAGTCCTGCAGTTTCTGAAAACCCCATTTTCTTGTGTTTTCGTGTACTATTAAGTATGCCAACGAATCCGAAACATCCAAACCTAACGTATTGATGTATAACTGGACTTCTAGGAGTAGTTAAACATAGGTATTCATGAGGAATATAATTGGTTTTGAAAACAAGTTAAAATGAGACGAACTTTGAGTTTTTGTGAAAGTAACTGAACCTTGTAAAACCGAAATGCCTTAATTCATTAACTAAGATGTTTGGGGGTATGTAGGGATATTTTTAATGATATGTGAGAACTTGGAACCCTAACTTGGTTGGTAAAATTGAAAATAGTCGATTTTGAGGAAATAGACGAACTTTGTTGAAATGAGGTTTTATGACCGGATAACTTGTACTTATAGAAGAAGCAACATCTAAATACTTTGTATGATTTTAAGGGTTTATGGTGTTACAATATCTCTCAACAGTTTTGGAATCCTCTCGTTATACAACCATCACATGATTCCCTTTTTTATTAAACAAATTCCATGTCAGCGGCCCATATGATAGTTATTTTCTGAGTAAAACGTTTTACATTAGATTTGATAAAGTCAAAATCAATGAGGCCACAATTTTGCAAATGGGGGTGAAAGTTGGAGGACCATAAGTGAGATTTTAGAATAAGGTGACAAAAATTGTTTGATTGTGAACGTTGGTGGGATAAAAGTGCATTTAAACCTTTTATAAAAGATTATGAGTTTTTTTGTTAAATATTAAACATAATAAATAATATTATTTAACTATTTAAGCATAAATGCATGAAATAAATTGCTGAAATGAAAGAAATTTTATCCAAGTCACTAATGCCACCTAAGAGACACATTATTAAAAATGGTGGAGGACCTAAAAAATCACATGAGTTGCTTAAGAGGGACCAAAAAATCGATTTTAGAATTGAGGGACTAAAAGTTCATTTTATGTGAGTCTTGGTTTTAATTTTTAAGAAGTGTGCACATTTAGAAAGAGAGACATGATATAATACTGAGGGAGTATTATTCTAGTATGTTTTCCTCTGAATCAACTAATTTTATTGATCATCCAATGTACTCTAGTTTATACAACAAGACCCTTGGACAGTTTATTGCATTGATTCATGATAAAAAAAACAAACAAACAAACGTTATGCAAGTACCTTTGAGGTACTGGTTAAGAAGACCCAAAAATTATTATACCAAGATAAAAGAGTTAGTAAGTCAAATGAGAGCTTATTGTGGGATAATATTCTCGACAAAAGAAAAAAAATCTAATTTCTATTCCTCGTAAGCATGATGCAACTGTTACTATGATTGTGCAAACCAAAGATTTGTCGACATAGTCGGTGAGAGAATTAGTAAGCTCACTACAAGCTTATGAGCAAAGTTTAAGTAGGCATGATGAAGATATAGTTGAAAATGCCTTTCAATCAAAGCTCAAATTATAGCGTTAAAATAAAGGATTTGGAGGAAACAAAAAATGTGGAGAAAATTCTAGAAACAAATAAATTTCTAGAAAATTCTCAAAGAAAGATCAAGATGAGCATCATCCTTGCCCCAACTCTTTACACTAGTTACTACTATATTTCAATTTCCAACTATCAACTAAAGACTTCTACACTATCCAACTACACTCTAAACTAACACTCAATACCCAATATACTGACAGTGAATTTCAACAATATTGAACAAAAATGAATGTGAAACTAATGGAGAAGCAAGGGGAATGAAGGAAAATGATGACGAAATATGTTAAATGATAAATAATGAAGAAAAAGACGATATTTGGATTGACGATGGAAGAAGATGCATATCTCTCAACATTATTGGAATCCTCCTGTTATACAACAATCACCTGATTCCATATTTTTATTAATCAAATTCCACATCAGCGGCCCATATGTCAATTATTTTCTGAGTAAAATACCTTACATCAGATTTGATAAAGTCAAAATTAGCGGCCCAATTTAAGTGCTTAAATGGGACCCTTTTGTTCATATCACTCATTTTATAATAGTATTTATAAAGCATCAATTTTCTCCAACCCAGCACCACAAAAGAAATTACTAAATAGATCCCACAAATAATTATATATCATTACATTTCGACAAAAATTTATTTATTTCATTATGATTTATTAAATAGGGTCCACAAGAAGTGAAGAGAGAGAGGGTGCTTCCATAACCATCATTCTCTATAGACACCAAAATATTATACTCCAGAATGGGGGTGCCTATTTAGTATGGTGCTAAATAGGTGAAGCATCCACCATTGTGGATGGCCTTTGACTGAAAGTTGGAGGACCAAAAGTGAGATTTTAAAATAGGGTTAAATATGTTTTAGTCCCTATAAAATTGAGACCTTTTAAGTTTAATCCTTACTTAATTTTAATAGTTCTTTTAGTCCCTATTTTTCATTTCTGCACTGAGTATTAGTCCCTGCTCAATTTAAATTTGTTTAATTTATGTTTAAACTCTTAAGTTTTTGAACAATCTTTTGCAGACGTGTTTAGAACATTACTTAAAGTTCCTCTGCAAAAAATTATCGCGAAATTTGATTTCTACGTCAAGATTTTGTTACTTTTTATCTTTAATTTTTGTCGTTTTAAAAAATTCATATTTAATTCGTTTCATGTTTGAAAATTCTAAATTTTAGTAAATAAACCTTTCACTGTGTTCTAAACTTGTCTCAAAAAAATTGTTAAAAAACTTAAAGAGTTTAAGGATAATTAAACAAACTTTGTTTTAGCAGGGACTAAAATTATAAGTAATTTTTTTTTTGTAGGGACTAAAAAAGCTATTAAAAGTAAGTAAAGACTAAACGTAGAAGTTCCCAATTTTATAGGAATCAAAAACATATTTAACCATTTAAAATAAGGTGACAAAAATGGTTTGATTGTGAACGTTGGTGGGGCAAAAGTGCATTTTAACCTTTTATAAAAGATTATTAGTTTTTTCCTTAAATATTTAACATAATAAATAATACTATTTAACTATTTAAGCATAAATGCATGAAATAAATTGCTGAAATGGAAGCCATTTTATCCAAGTCACTGATGCCACCTATGAGACACATTATTAAAAATGGTGGAGGAGGACCTAAAAAATCCCATGAGTTGCTTAGTGGGGACCAAAAAATCGATTTTAAAAATGAAGGTCTAAAAGTTCATTTTATGTGAGTCTTATTTTTATTTTTTAAGAAGGGTGCACATTTAGAAAGAGAGACATGATATAATACCTTTTTTAAGAAGGTATTCTAGTATATATTTTGTTCTGAATCAACGAATTTTATTGATCATCCAATGTACTCCAGTTTATACAACAAGACCCTTGGACAGTTTATTACATTGATTCATGATTAAAAAAAACAAACAAACAAACATTTAGGGCTATGCAATAAACTGCATAGAGCCATAATCAACAAAACCAAAATAATGAAAAAAACAACAAAAGATCAATTAATTAGTGTTAGGAGGAGTAACACTACTAACGAAAAAGTCCTCTTCAACATTATCATCATGGCAGCACTGAAAAGTGGTAAGAACATGCATATTCCGGCGACACTCGGGGCACGTGAGTCTATCAGGTATCCTTCCCATTGAATGTGAGAACTCAAATCTACAACAAGGGTTATCAACTGCATGAAGCTTCCCATAATGTTCTTTAAAAGCTGTTTCGAAACCGTCTCGTTCAGCATGTTCTTTCCACATGAGATCATACTCAATCAATGATTGTAAACCAGTTGAAGCATGTCCATTGACCACAATTTGTGACCCTTTTGCTAGAACAATCCATCCGCCTTGTTTGTCGTAGCTAAGAAGTTTTTTGATTTCTTGCATCACAAGGTCGTTGTCATCGACTTGTTTCAGTTGGATTTTGGAGAAGAGCATGCTTTGGAGACGTGTCCAGAAGAACCATATCATGCTTTGTTCTGACCAGCTGTGAGTATAGAGCTTTTCGCGGATTATAGTGTCGCATACTTTTTGTACTTGATCGCGCTTGTTACTTTTTCCTACGTATACCATCTCTAGTGGTGTATGTGTCGCCTGTGCTACTTTTCGCGCTTCTTTCACAAATCTCTTTATCCATTCAGGATCGTCTCCTCCGTACAAGAAAATGTACTTTCCTTCCTTAATCTGTCGAATCAGCAATTTAAATATTAATTATATTAAATATAGTGTACCTAATAGGGAAATAGATTGACTGACAATCACAAAGTTGCAGATCTGATCATCCATGTTCCAAAGTTGTGTTTTGTACTGTTTTGCAAAGTCAGAATATATATGTCCGACTAAGATTGACAACTAAGATTGTGTGATTGTAAGGAATCCGAGTCCCTGAGTTCAGACTCGTCGAATGAAAATCAGATGACTCACATTTTCGACCTCAAGAAATCGGTTTTGAGACAAAACCGGAATGTGACAAGTATGATCTTCACCTAATAGCTGTAATTTATTTGACTGTAATGACTGAATAATTTTTTAGTGCTGTAAATTTAAATCCCTTGTTGGTTCAGTAAATGTTGCTAAACCTAATAAGACTGAAGTGTGCCGACACAACTAAAGGCAACATGTTCGCATGAGTTTTCTTAGATGACAAGTTTTCAGCATATTCAAAATTTTATTATTGCATCTTGTTCTGTTGTATTTATACCTCCTGGCCGAATTTTGGATTACCAGAGTTTCCTGAGAACTAGGTTGAGCCAAAAAATAAGAGAAAAATCTGTGTCCTATGAATGCAGCAATGTGGTTATGGGTTGAAGTTATATTATTAGTAGCATGAGTGTGCAAAAAAGAGATAAAAAGACATTTTTTTTATAGCTAGTGTAAGCTTACCCAGTTCAATATTTCAGAGTCAATGCCATCCACTAGCAATTCAAGTCTCCAAGTCTCATCCTTCCAAAGAGTTTCTTCTTTAAAACTTGTAAAAGGAAAAGCAGCACTTCCCCAAATCCACATCATGTGAATAGCATTAGGGCAAGCAACCCTCCCTTGAGGATCCAAAACAACAAGAATTGGCTTATTCTTGTATTTCCATTCACTCTGTATGAACCAAACAACTGCCTTGCTTATCAATGAAGGATGATACACCGAAAACCATGGCATACTTTCTCTCAGATTCTCAAATTGCATTTGCTTTTGGTCTGTCCATTCAGATGTTTGGTCCACTATTGGGATCCAAACTAGTTCATATCTATTGTCTTGTCTTGGTGCGTGCGCCTTTGATTCGTTATAGATCTGTTCGAGTATTAGAAGCTCGTCGGTTGAGAACTCCAGGCCTGAAAATAGAAGTAACACATTCTTCCTTCTGAGTGCCTCAAGGCTCGCCTGTTTGTTTGAATTAATCATAACAGTATTAATTAGTATAATCAGCTTCTCGTATTAGTATTTAGAAATGTTATTGGAGTTAGAAAATCAAACCCTTTTCTTTGAAACACCGTCGTATAGAGGCAAAATGTCGTCATGTGAATAAATCAAAGCCTTGATGATCTTCATGTTGTCAGTGTGCGGTGTCAAAAATAATTCCCGTAGCATTCCATAAGCTTCAGTATCCATTGCTTCCTCTGCATTCAATGGCCATCTTAAATTAGGCCAATGCTTAGATGCACATCATATCCAAAAGAATCAAACCAGATAGATTGATATATGTATGGATGGATGGATGGAATATGGATAGACAATAACCAAGATTGACTATTAGCTAATATTATGTTGACCATCGATGTATAAAATCAGTGTTGTAAATCGCAAATCGCGGAATATAGCGGTGTGTTCATATTCTGCTATGCACAAGATCGATAGACCTGCCATTGTCGTTGTTTAAGAGTATTTTTGTGTGCACGTGTGTGCAGATGTATGGTTCCATCAAATATAATATTTAAGTGGCCTACCAACGTGTATTTTGCAGATATCCAGTTGCTTTCTGAGATGATCCACTATACTTCTAAGCTTGAAAGCCAATGTTGAAAGCTCCCAAGCATCATTGGAGGTGAAGATTCTGAAACAATTTGATAATATATATGTCTTTCATACTAAACTATGCTATTTAGCAGCTAAGTGTAATGAATGCTACTCTGAAACTTTGTTCATGTGCGAAGAATATTTAAATTCCCTTCTTTTGGTCTCTGTTTGGTAAAGTGTAGCGGATAGCAGACAAACTTATAATTGACAGCAGATAAGCAAGCATATTGAATTCGAAGTGTTTACTAAATTCAGTGTTGAACTAACTCATAAATATTAGGCTAAAATATGGTTTTTATCCCTGCAAATATGCCTCATTTTGGTTTTAGTCCCTGTAATTTTTTTGTTTTGTTTTTGGTCCCTGCAAATATGTCTCGTTTTGGTTTTGGTCCCTGGCCCGATTTTTGTGATGATTTGCACACGTGGCACATGATGACTGAACCCATTTATTAGAAAAATAGTCCCTGGAGGGACTATTTTCAAAAGTAAAATATTTAGCAGGGACCAAAAACAACAAAAAAAATTTACAGGGACTAAAACCAAAACGAGGCATATTTGCACGGACCAAAACCATATTTTAGCCTAAATATTAAATGACATAAAAGATTATCTTTATTTAACATAGAATCTCAACTTCTACTCGAAGTAGTATCTCAGAAACGGTATACGTTTGTGAAAAAAAGCTATAAGCTGTTAAGAGAAAATTGTTATCAAATAGTTCTACTTTGATTATATGAGCTTATACGCTATAAGATGTCTGCTCTACGCTAACGGTTCAGCCTTGCCAAACAGTGCTTTAGTCTAAAGATGAGTTAACAAACTTAAAGATCTCGAGAAATAAAACGTACTCATAGCCAAGTGTAGTGAGGCTTGTAATCTGAGCTGCACAAGCCACGATACTTCTAATAGACCAGTATGCAGCAACTGGGATATGATTTGAGACAGTGTTGTAGGCTGATACATCTTGTCTAATGTATTGAGTTGGAAGATCATTGAACTCAATGACACATTTGGTCACTTCCAATATGACATTTACTAGATCATTAAGCGTATCAAAACGTGGCTTTAGTGAGCTCGAATGCTCCATGATCCCAGGTAACTGCTTAAGAATCGCCATCGATTTTGCGAGTTGGTTTGTATCGTGAATATGAGCAAGAAGCCAGAATTCGCCATAGTTTAAAGCAAATGCTGCTAAGGCTAGGACCAACTTAACATCCCACTTGTAGATTGTAAGCATCTCAAATATTGCTACTGTTGTAGAGTGTGCATCTACACCAGAAAGAATCTTGTAGGAAATCTGAAATTTACGATTAGTTTGTTATATTGATGGGAAAACATGCATGCAGATGGTATATAAAAATAGCTTAATATTTTTGTTTTATAGTTATAGCAAGTTATGTTATCGTTCATGATGTGTCGGCTCAGTAGAAAGAGTCTAATCTTATCGGAGACGATCGTACACTCACAGTTTATGGCACTTTAATGTATGTTATCAATTTTATCACATTGATTCAGTAATTAAACCGAGAATGTTGTTTAGGTAATTTTTTATCACCTCACAAGAAATCCGATCAATCTTAACAGACAAGGCCTCCAACATGCTTGTGTAGGAAGGAAGGTGAGTTCTGTCTTCAAGTTGATCAACATGTGATAGTTCACCCTGAAAGAAACAATACATTAATAACATGATATACGAAAATCACAGCCAAATCAGCATATGTATTAAATAGGAGTATATCAGAAATTTAGACCCTCAAATATGTGAAGTAAATATTTAGTCCATTAAATCGAACATCTGTTAATATGGTAGCAGAAGAAAAAAAATCAAATATATGTTTGTCTTAATTCAGCAAGAAACACGTATTTTGTAAATTCGAGGACTAGACTGTTCTACCCTTACAATTTTGAGAATCGAAATGCTTATTTACTCAATATATAGCGAACAATATTTACTTGGAAATTGAAGTAACAATATATTTTAGCCGTTAGAATCATACCATCGAAGCATGTTCAGAACTGCTGAGGGTAGAACGTCTTAGAATATCTTCAACAATATGTAGAAGTGGTTTGACATCATAATCAAGTCCCTCAGGATTATGATCTGCAACTATTTTCTTCACCAAAATGGTATCATCAGATATTACATTTGCAGGCATCATTTTTCCACCTTTCATCAGTTGTTGCATAGCACCCAATTTACCAATGCTAGTCATTGTAAGCAACAACAAAAAAAGCGTAAACGAAGAACTCGAGGATTGAGATAGAGAAGAGATGGTGATTGGTGAATTCTATTTTCAAATGGAGTGTGACAGTCCTAAATATAATAAGTAGAAAGGAATAAAGTATAGATGAATCAACTTCCTTTCTTTCACCATAATTATGTTTTTGGAATATTAAGTGAAAGATTGTTCTTAACTTATATTCTCTCTTTCCCTACTCCTTACTTCTTCACTTTAGTATGTGCCAAATCAAATAAACTCTTGTAGTGACAAAACAAGATAAAGCTGCAGAATCTAGACTCTTTAGTTAGCCACAACAATGAAGATTAATAAATTATCAAACTACACTGCAACACCTTTAGCATCTACTTCTAGGGTTTTATAAAAGGACAAAACTTAAGGTTCTACACTAGAAATACATCTTTATGAATTTCAAGAAATTATGGATAACTTAGTTCGCAATGGTTAAATAATTAAATGGTCTCCTTAAATGTATCAACAGTTGATTTTAGTCCTCCTGAAATATTTCTTAGGCTTTTGGTCCCTTCAAATTTTACATTCATAAAATTAGTTCCTACTTTTTAGTCAACTCATGTCTAAATTTCATTTTTTTTTAATGAAATTTTTCAGAAATGGGTAGAATATCATGACAGCCTCTCCAAAAAAAAAAATAGAAGTTTTTAACGAAACATAAATTAAATATGAATTTTTCTGTTTTTGGTGCTAAAAATTCATATTAAATTCATGTTTTGTTAAAAAATTCTTTTTTTTTTGGAAAATATTGTAATAATTTTCTACCATTTCTGGAAAATTTCATTAAAAAATATGAAGGTTAGACATGAGTCGATTAAAAAGTCAGGACTAATTTCATGGATGAATTTTTTTGAAGAGACCAAAGACCTAAGAAATATTTTAGGAGGATTAAAATCAAATATTAACATATTTAGAGGATGATTTTCTTATTTAACCCTAAAAACAATCTGAAAAGATCTAATAAAATGCACCTATCTTTTTTCTTTTATAAAACTTTCCGCAAACGCATCCACGGTGGTGTCATCAAAGTTTTTGACTATTTGTGACTGCATCAGCCACAATTTTTCAACTCTATGCAATACTAAGGTTCAATTTAAAATTGTTGTACTACTTTTATGAGGTATTGTTTGTCTGGGTTTTTAAGTGGGCCCTCATGGCTGTCTTTGGTTAAAAAGCACCTCAATGAATAGAGGGTGCGTGTTTATAAACTACCTTATGCTTTAACATTGATTTCGAAACAATATTAGATTTTTCGTTATAGTGAAATAGAAACCCTTTGTTTAGGTTAGTTAATGAGCTAAAATGTTTGCCAGGCCTCATTCGTGACGTGCACCCTCAATTCCCATAGACATTGTCAATGTTCAATCTCAAGTCTATTACGCGCTTTTCTGAAGTATTGTCTGCTTTGAGTCTCTGCGTAAGTTGTCATAGTTTTGCCCCTAATTAAAAGAGTGGGTAGTACTAGTTCATTATGGGTGTTTGTTTATAAGCTAACATCGACCTTTGATAATTGGGAAGTTACCATAAAATATAGTTTATAAAAATATGCGTTAATCAACTTTGCCTTTAATTAAAGCTTCGGTGTTCACTAAAGAGGGACAAATGCATTCAAATCGCGGTAATAAAGACGTGTTGAAGACAGTGTATGTGTATGCTTTTTTTTGGCTTTGATTCTATTTTTTACTTGCAACTTCAGTTGAGAATATTTGTTCCATAATCGAAAGATAGAAAAGGTGAAAAAAAAATTTCCTTGTTGTTTTTAACAAAGGAAAATGCTAACCGGTACGATACTGGTTTAGGATATTAATGAAGGAAATTATATATTAGTTATTGCATTGAAAATTGTGTAACTAATCCATAAAAACAAAAAAGTCTACTTTTTTAGTAATAACTTCCTTTTTTTGTAACGATAGTGTAAGGGAGTGTGCTGCTTTATCATCTATCATTGTTTTGCAAGAAAATGTTAATGATAGGTGGAAGTGGTTGCTAGACCCTATCCATGGTTACTATGTCAAAGGAACCTACCGCTTTATTACTACTTCAGATATTCTGGTGGACAGGAACCTTGTTGATGATGTCTCGCCTGAGCATATTCCTTCAAAGGTTTCCGTGTTCGCTTCGTGCCTCCTGCGCAATAGATTACCTACCAAAGACAATTTGGCTCGCAGGCGTGTTCTCCCATCAAACGACACTGCCAGCAAACGACCAACCATCTCTTCTTAGGCTGCGGTTTGTCTAATTCGGTTTGGCCTCAGGTGTGGAACTGGTTGGGCATATCAGCGGCTGCACCATGTGTTCTTAGAGATCGTTATGCTCAATTTTCTAATATGGCAGACATGCCGCGTTTTGCACACAAATTTTTACAGGTTGTATGGCTTGCCTACGGCTTCAAATCCTCTATTACTCATTGAAAAAGTTAAACTTCATTCGTTCTTGTGGTTGAAATCTAAACGTATGTCGTTTAGCTCATTTTCTTATCATGATTGGTGGAAAATCCGCTCCTTTGTATGAGTGTCCACGTGTAATTATTTTGCTGTTTTATGGTACCATTGACTTTGTAACTGTTTTCGGTTTTCTCTCTCAGCACGCCTTGTGCGGGGAGAATTACCGATGTGAGTAATGCATTTCATTTTGCCTTGTTCAAAAAAAAACTTCCTTTTTTTGTATATTTAACCAGTACCCCAAGGGCACCAATTAGCACGAACCTTTAACAAAATATATGATTTTTTATGGGTTAATAAAATATACGATACTAGGCTGAAATATGATGTTTCAAGTTTCAAATTTGTTTGATTTTGGACGCCTAATTTCAATTGCTCAATTTTGGTCCCCAAATTTCAATTGTTGAATTTTTCCTCTCAAGTTTCAATTGTTTGATTTTTTTTTTTTGTGTGTGTTAACCTTATATTTACAGAGAATGGGGCGCTCGTAAACTCAAGTTCATCTTTGAGGTAACTATAACTTGTGATCGTACCTGATTAGAAGGTGACTGCCGATGCTTTGAATGCGGTGGTTTGAGTGGTGGTAGAATGCGTCAGAGTGCCTTCTTGGAGCGGATGGGGGGTGTGTACCTGCAGACACTCCGACGCTCAAGTAAGTAGAGATTAGAGAGTGAGGGTTTAGAGGAAGAGTTAGATTCTACCTTGGGGACTGCTATGAGTCCCCTATTTATAGAGGTGGAAGGCTGTAGAGCCGTTGTAATGGCACACCTAGCTTTGGCGACTACTAAATCGTGGGAGAGTTTATTGCGGGAACGTGCAGAGAGACGTTGTGGTTCGTTTGAACCGGTCTCACTCGCTCCATGCACTCCCCTTGTGGGAAAGGGGTGTGTCACGAGTAATGTTTCCAAACATGGTGTTTGGGCTTTGGATTGTATTAGGCCTAAGTAAATGGGCCAAAGGTCCTTTTGGCCGGTCCAGAACAGTAGCCCCCTAAGTCGTTGCTCCTGTCGAGGAGTGATGACATAAGTGCGAGCATCTTTGGTTGTTCGTGGTTGGCCATGGAAAGGAAGTTCACTTTTATGTGCTCTCTGCTCGAGAGTAAGCCGATCTCGTATGACGGATGTGAAGACGCCTCTAAATCTGGGAACCGTTTGCATTGGTGGTTAAGAGTGTCGTGAGGATTGTGCAAGCAGGTGTGTGGACGCGCTCGCTATCCTCCAAACCCCCTTTGTTCCCTGACCAAGCGAGTTCGCCAATGGAGTGGGCTATGTCCGGCATGTGAGTGCTCGGTTGAATTAGGTCGGAAGGAAAGATTCCCTCGTCAGGATGTTTGGTCGATTGTCATTCCATAATTAATGCCCACGTCTCGAGGGAAAGATTGAGGAGACATGACCTTTGGTTTCTGAGTGACACATGTAAAGGCTGTTGTAGTACTTGAGTACCTATAGTCTGCAGAGTGTTCTTGGTTTGTGTTTCCAAGGTGTCATCAGTGCCGTTGAGTTAATCCTGACGTTTAGAGAACTGCTACGAGTGATCAGAGCCCTTGGATGGATGATTTGATTTAATCAGGACCGTAGGCATGTTATTTGAGTGGAGAGTTGCATGTGAAGGGCTGCACCGGATTAGGGCTTCGTGGCCTTTGGGAGGTTTTATGAAATGAGTATAAATAATTCAAACGTTTATTTGGAACATCACATCATTTCATTTCTCAGAAACTTAGAGAATTTTCCAAGAGTTCCTCTAAACACGAAGCATTTCCGAGTCTTCAACTTCTCACTTCCAGTCCAGTTCATCCATCGTAACAGGTAATGCTCTGATGATTCTCCTTTCCCTTATTTCATACTTGGCTTCTTTAGTTTCCTGTTTAAGAAACCGTAGAAATGCATGCTTTTTTTAGGGTAGAAGTTACTCCGACTCGGTGGTTTCTGCCGTTTGTTACGGTAGTTTCCGCCGTGTGTAAGGAGTTCTAGGATTTGCTCTCTGTTTTTTTAGAAAAACATTGGCGACAGGCTGTAGTTTCAATCCATAAATTTTAGTCCTACTCGCTTTGGAACGGGCTCCTTGATATGATTGAAGCAGATTTGTCGTTTGTCTCTCTCTGGCTTTTAGCGGTGGTACTGGATCCCTTCCTCGTCGTGGTCGACATGATGGGTGAAGGAAGGGTGGATCTGAATGTTGGATTCACTTTTTCCCTTGCTCTTTCAGGTTCTCCATGGTGAACGAGGAAGCTGTCGCGCCTGTCTCTTCTTGGTTGGTGGGAAGAGCCCTTAGAAACGGAGTCGTCATTTGCTATAGGCGGAGTGGGAGGGATTCCCTTTGGCTCTATTGTTGAAGTAGAAGATTGAGAGTTGGTACTTCCGAGCATATCTAATCGACTGTGCTCAGAGTACGAAAATCACGCCTTTCCCATGTATGAAGTAGTTTTCAAAGACATAGGTCTTCGGCTCCCTTTTTCTGACTTCAAACGAGAGATGCTCCACTGGACCAAGTTGTCCCCTTCTCAAATCCACCCCAACTCTTATGCCTTTATGAGGGCCTTCGAATTGGTTTGTGACTATCTCCGAATTCCTGCTTCCAAGAATGTCTTATTTTCCTTTTTTACCGTACAACGAGCTGCTGACTGGGTTTCTTTTCGTCAGACCCAGAAGATGTTTGAGATATTTGCTGGAAAAGTGCGGAGTTTTAAAGAGCGCTTCTTCTTAGTAAGACCGAAGAGTGAAGCGGCTTTGGATACTCTTCTGGAGGAGGCGAAGGATGGTGTTCAGGAACGCCACCCTCTTTTCCATCTGTGCTGGTCACAAGACCACTTTGGCTATGAGCCAAGAGATTTCTATTGAACCCTTGCTTGTCTTTCGGAGGAGGAGACAGATCCCCGCCAACAACTTTGGGCGTTTGTTCAGTCTCTTTGACGGAAGGTCAAAATTGACAAACAGGGAAACCCATTGGTGAACGCGGATGGGAAACCAGTAACAGAACCTCGCCTCATCAATACCCATGAGTTGTTGACGTCAGAAGACTTCGAGGAGTGTCTTGGTGGTTTGTTCCTTCTTATTTGCTCTTTATTAGCTTGTTTTTGTGTGTTGGCCTTGTGAATGAAGCAAATAAGAAGGTCACCGCCAAGAAGCGGCGTAAGAACGTCCAATCCCTGGAGCACCTTATAACCCCACCTCATCAATACCCACGAGTTGTTGATGTCGGAAGACTTCGAGGAGTGTCTTGGCTCGACCTCTAGTCATGTGGTGGACTTGGAAGGTGATGGTCCTCCTGAAGAGCTGGTGCAGGATCCTGCAAAAAGGAAGAAGGTGGGGACGCCTTCTAAGGAGCCAATCACGCCTATTCAGGCGGTTCCGGTTCGCTCTAAAAAGGGGGGACTTTCTTCAGCTCCCGAAAGTGTGGTATGAGTCGGATTAGTGCGGCCCTCACTCGACCCTTTTCTTGGATGACCATGAGCTGAGGATTATTCAGGACCTAGGTCCAGCTGGCCAGAGCAAGGCAATAACAAATGGAGTTATTGCTACTATGAAGGCTCTTGAGGTCATCGCGGCCCTGGACAACGCTTCGCTGGAGAGTGAAATCCGGGTCAATGCATTGGCGCAGGAGAGGGATGCTCTGGCTGCTAAGGTTGTGATCTTGAGGACGAGGCAAGGAGAAAGAGGTCAGTTGCTGAGGAGCGTGACCGCCAATTTGCTGTTGTGGAAAAGCAATTGGTAGAAGCTTGGGCTGCCCTTGAACAAGCGGCCGACTCTTCCCGGAAGCTGGCTAAGAAAAGGTGTCCTTGGAGGAAGCTTTGAAGAAGGCAGACCTCCCTAGGGAGGATGAGGCGGAAGACACGGACGTCCTGAGGCGTGCTGACCTTGTGGACATGATTGGTGAGCTAGAAGGAACCTTGGTGGACGCCGTCAAGCTTGGTTTTGATTGAGCAGTGGCTCAGTTGAAGGTGGTGAACCCTGGTGTTGACTTGAACGTCGAGGGAATTCACTCTCTCAGTGGCGTAAAAGATGCGGTGATCACTCCTCCTCCAGATCTTGAGGAAGATATTGGGCATGTCGATGAAGCCCAGCTCGGTGCAGCCTTGTAATTTTAATCACTCTTCTTTAGCAACCATGCTTGTAATGACATTGTGCGCCCTTTGTGGTTTTAGCACTCTTGCAATATAATTCGTTTGTTCTCTAATTATACTTAGTCTGAAAATGTTTGTTTTATTTTCAAGTATAATGTTTCGAATTGAGTGCTCGTTGCGTGAGGCGTTTTATACTACTCAAAGTATTTGTTGAGAGCGAACTGTTTGACTTGTATGCTTCTACAAAGTGTAGCAATTCGTCGTGCTCTTAGTATTTTGATTGTTTCTTGGTGCTCGTTTTTGGCAAGCTAGGCGACCTCTGAAATGAAGTAAGTTCGTTGAGGTGGAATGGCCTACCCCCCGGCAGTCATTGTTTCGATGAAATGAATTAATGACTGGGGAGTTTTGCATGTCCGCCTGCGACCTTGTTACTTTAACTCGTTGTTTTGAATCAAAACTTTGCCTTTCTTTTCCCAGGTATTTGTTGCTCTGTTGGAACGTCTTACCTTTTGCGTTATTTTTCAAGGGAAAATCCGGGCGTGAGAGTTATAATTGTTATGCGGAGTATTTGTTAGAAGCATTTCACATCCAAGAGATTGTTTATCTGAATGTGTGTCCAAAGTTGTGTTTCAGACGGAGAACAACAGATGAACGAAGAAATCAATCTAAGTTCAACGCACTGAGGCGTGAATCACCCATCGCGAGCTGGGGTTATACCTAACATGCCGAGCAGTGATGTCGCAGCTGTTAGCGTACATACTGAGGAGTAGGAGAATCTGTCGTGTAGATTTCTCTTATCCTTTAATTTTTTGGATTTGGAGTGGCACAACTTTCCTTTTCTGTTTAGTTGCTCGTTTATGGAGAGCATGAAGTTTGTCGTCTTGAACTGAGTATATACATTAGAGTAGTTTGACGATGTTTGTCATCTAAGTGTAATACTTTTTGAGTTTTTTCGGCATTCCAAGTTCTCGGAATTGTGCCTTTGTGGAGATCTCCGAGTCCGTAAGCCCCTGTTCTAGTTTTCATCTGGACTATTTAGGGTCCCTCCCAGTTGGCTGCGAGTTTCCCTTCTTCAGAGTCATTCTGGTTTCGCCGGAGGACGAGGTCGGCTACTTCGAATTCCCTCATTATGACCTTTTTGCTGTTGCGAGTAGCTATTTTTTGCTTTAGCGCTGTTTCTCGCAAGGCAGCTTCACTCCTGACTTCGTCGACAAATTCGAGCTCTTCACGTAGATTTGCCGTGTTGGTCGGGAAGTTAGTGTTGGTGTCAGTTCGCCGAGTGAGTTCAATTAACTCAATGGGTATGACCGCCTCTATCCCATACGTGAGTCGAAAAGGTGACTCGCCAGTAGTGGAGTGGGGAGTAGTTCTGTAGGCCCAGAGGACCGTGTGCAACTCTTCAGCCCATTTAGTTTTGGCTGCTTCCAGCCTTCTTCGTATTCCTCGTAGAATGACCCTGCTCGCTGCTTCAGCGAGGCCATTAGCTTAAGGGTGTTCAACGAAGGTGAAACTTTGTTTGATTCCAATCTTCCTTAGGTAGTCTTGGAATCTTTGGTTTGTGAACTGAGTCCCATTGTCGGATATCACTAGAGCCAGTACTCCGAATCTTGCTAGAATGTTCCTATTTGAAGAAACGAAGTACGTTTTTGGCTGTGATCTTCGCCAATGGTTCGGCCTCAATCCACTTTGTTGAGTAGTCGATGGCAACTATCAGATATTTGAGTTGTCCGGTGGCTTTTGGGAATGGTACCAGAAGGTCAATGCCCCACCATGCGAAGGGCCAAGGGAAAACCAATGATGTTAATTCAGCGGGGGGTGCGAGGTGCATGTCCCCGTGTCGGTGGCATTTGTCACAAAGGTTTACGTAGTCTTGGGCATCTTTCAACATGGTAGGCCAATAGTATCCTGCTCGTAGGACCTTTTTCGCAAGAGCTTTAGCACCAAGGTGTTGTCCGCATATGCCGTCGTGGACGTTAGCGAGGACTTTTTGGGTCTCGTTGTTGGAGTAAGCCCTAATAGCCAATCTATATTGATTGGGTTTGGATTTGTATCATGATATTGATATAAATATATATTGTGAATATATAAATAATAAGGCATTTCTTTATTGATTTTGTTTTGTTT